>Ga0214544_1010377_pt1 | contig 13740 bp, 21 predicted proteins | sample CNSS3metaG_FD_160074 | JGI IMG/M metagenome (GOLD analysis project Ga0214544, IMG submission 160074) | Root nodule microbial communities from cowpea collected in UCLA plant growth center, Los Angeles, California, USA - CNSS3 | ecosystem: Host-associated > Plants > Roots > Nodule | place: USA...
GGGCTCAGCTTTCCTTGATAAAGTGGCCGCGCAGGCAGATGCGCTGGCTAAGGCCGATCCGCTGCCTGTGTCCGTCGAACACAAGCGAGACGACTTGCTCGTCGCGCTGCTACAAGGCTTGCGTTCAGAGGGGTACGGGCCGGGCGAGACGCTCTCGCGTTGGGAGCGAGGGCTCCGCGACCGTGCCCCCGATCTCATCAATGATGTCGGCCCGCTCAGGATGCCCATGCTGGAGTTGCCGTCTCGCTGGCTCGACCACGACGGCCAAATCAATGAGAGTCGCTACATCGAACTCTTCGGCAGCGCCACCGAGAGCCTGCTCCGTTCGATCGGAGTTGACTGCGAGTACCGCTCAAGCCACGGTGGTTACCGCACGCTGGAGACCCATTTGTCGTATCTCCTGCAACTGTACGCTGGCGATCGCGTCCAGATACTTACGCAGGTTCTCGGCGCCGACGAGAAGCACTTTCACCTTTTCCACGTGCTTACACGCCAGAGTGATAAGGCGCCAGCTGCCACCGGTGAGCAGATGTTGCTTCACTTCGGAGCCCGCAGCGGACGTGACGAACCCATGCAGGTGAATGTGCGCGAGCGCGCCCTGAAGCTAGCGCGGATGCACGCGGACCTCCCGCTACCGGAAGGCGCAAGCGCAAATATCCGACTGCGCTGAGCCGCGAACTGGCTTGGCGCTAGCAGCGCGACAATCTGGATTGGAAAACGTATTGCCTGATGTAGCGATGTTCCCGAAGGTCAAGTAGTTGCCTCGCCTATTTTGCTCACGGACCGAATGGAGGAGGAGGCTGGTCGCGGAGCTGTCAGATTGCGTAACGACCGGCCTCCTCCGCACATCGTTTGCCTCATTGTGTCGCCGCTTCATGATTAATTCACCGTGCCGTATTCGTGGTGCTAAACAGGAGCGCGTGGCCTGCTCACTGCGCCACGATTTAAGACGGCGCTCAAGCGTTCGCAGACGTTTGTCAGGATGGCCGGCGGGATGTTCGGCGTGCAGCTTGCCAAGAAGCGAGCTGCCGGTACTCCAAGGCTCAGCTTCGAACCAGGTTCGCTGTTCCGTAGTCACCCGAAATGAGCGGATCGGGGCGGCGTTCTCTTTTGCCTTCACGACCGGTCGGGTCTCTCAGTCGTACTCCGCCATCCTTCGAGGCCGCTCGCAAGCTCGCTAGGGAGCGTTCGATTGACTGTGGTTCGATCGAGTGTTCGGTAGCCGGCTTTACATCGGCGAGCGTTGCGAGCGGTTGATGGGCGGCCCTGATGTCGCGCAACAGCACGACCGGATCGAGCCGAAAATAAATTCTTGCACGCGGATACGAACCGCGACGGCTGTGCGAACTTCAGCCATCACTCGCTGATGGCGGAGTCGCCGGCGCGGTATAAGTGTTGCGTACCCGTGCGCCAGCGCGCCGCTCCCGATCAGCTTGAAGGAGGCTGAAAAGAAGTTCACGAAGAGCCAAACCCTGCGATCAAGGCGAGCCAGCAGGGCGGCTGCCTCAAGACTCTCAAACCGGCGGTAAGCCGACCATTCGCCGCACGATCGAGCCATTTTTCTGCTCGAACAAATGCTTGGTCGCACTTGCGTTACGGCCGGCAGCGCGAAAAAAGAGTTGCCTGATCGCAATAGGCTTTCAGCGTCTCGTTCACAAAGACCAGTCGTTGTCCCTGTCCAGGCGGAGAAGCGGGAACGGAAGCTGCTTACCAGGTCGATCAAAACCGTGCGTACATTCCGTCCAGCCGGTTGCTTTGTCGGTCGGCACCAGCGTCTGAATGAAACTGTCGCGCGGACGGGCCACGTGAGCGACAAGATCGGTCTCGACGTGCCCATGCGCCGGATCTCCCCAGTCAGCCGACGTCCTTTTCAGAATGCTGTGTCGCAGCGTTTTGCCGTCGGCGACGGCGCCGAGGTCCCGATCGCTCCCGGGTGGGTCACCGCGCCGGATCGATCGTCGCCGCGTCCATCGACAGCAGCTTGTCGCGATTTCGGGCGCAAGATGAAGACGACCATGTCGTTCCATAGCCTCCATCAGCCCCGAAAGAATCGCCTTCAACCGCTTGCTGCAAACTCCGTCCGAGGCCTGCCAAAGCAGCACGAGGCAGTCGCTCCGCTTCGTCATAAATTCGCTGCGGCGTAGGGCCGTTTTCTGCCTCCTGGGGTACGAAGGAACCTCATGGAGTGGAAACCGGTGATGATGACGAATTCATCCAGTATGCGCGCCTTCTCCGCCCGGTCTGACGATCTGTATCGCTCGCCAATGGCTCTAGTCAGTTCCTACCGCGTCGCCATGCGAAGTCGCCTCATCGTTGCCCCTACTCGTCGCTTTTGGTGGGGCGCAAAGTACGTGAGGCAACGACTCAATTTTCAGGAACATTGTCAACTAGGCAATGCGACTTCTCATCCAAATTGCCGCGCTATGTATAAGGCACGTTTTGCGCGCACACGAACCGAACGATCGCCCCTTCAACGCCGCAGCCCCGCCGGACTCAATGAGGGAGCTCAGAGATTAGCGGTGCCCAATCCAGACGTCTGCAGTTATAGGGTCGTGCATCAGTTCGCGCGGTGACAGCCGAGCTGAGATACGAGCACGCTCTTGCGATTGGTCCACCGGTTAAAAGGGATTTCGAGCGCTCGGCTGGACTGTGCAGCACCATCCGCGCGCAAGACAAATTTTGGCGTCCCGAAATCCTGAGCCCCTCCGATGGTCGTGGTCAGGAGCGTCTTGATTTCTCGATTGTGATCGACGCAGCCTTCCTAGATCATGGCGACGAGACGGCGCCTCCCCTACTGCTGTATAGCGTTGGCTCGTGCAAGAGTAGCCACCAAACAAGGTAGTGCCTCGACCCTTCATGTGGATGTACAACTCGCGTTGCCCGCTATGACGCAGCTCATCACGAACAAGGTCCCGCAATGAAACGCATAGTCGATCAATTGTACGTGTGCTGTGCGGGCGGCCCGAGGTCCGCGAGATGGTAAGGTTAGTCATTCCGGTGGTTTGCAACCTGACCGACCTTTCAAAAGAGTGCTTCCCGGCTGACTTTGGTTCCAACACTTCCAACAATGGCTGCTGAAAAATTGACACAAGCTCAGCTGCAGGAGCGCGTCGCAACCGCTTTGCGCAAAATCGACGCGTTGGAATCTATATATGAGACCATCACGGTTGGACAGCTGGTTTCAATGCGGGCGAGAACGCACGGCTCGACAACGGCAGTCGACGTCTTCGGGCGCGGCGAGCGCGCGACATACTCCGAGATGGACCGTTGGTCCAACAAATATGCGCACGCGCTGCGTGCGCTCGGCGTACGCAAGCGCGATCGCATCGGCGTGATGCTGCCCAATCGCATCGCATTCCCGACCTTGTGGTTCGCGCTCGCCAAGCTAGGTGCTGTGATGGTTCCGATCAACATGCGCTACACGCCGAGGGAAATCGAGCACGTTGTTCGCGATACACAGGCCAAGTTCGCCGTCGTCGACGAAGCCGCATGGTCAGTGTTCTCGGCGATGGAGCCTTGGCCGCAAGATCTTGCCAAAGAGCGATTAATTCTCGTTGGACAGCCTTCCAACGGAATAGCCACTTCCCTGGACGAAATACTGAAGGGGGGCGACGAGTCCCCGGTGGATGAGGATATCCGACCCGACGACCTGTTGAACATTCAATATACCTCGGGGACGACTGGCCTTCCGAAAGGCTGCATGTTGACGCATGACTACTGGGGCGTGATTTCCTATCAAGGGGCGTGCGGGGACGGGCAGCCCTACCGGAAGTATCTTTCTATGCAGCCGTTCTTCTATGGCGATCCGCAAGGACATCTTCTGAAGTCGTATCGGCAAGGTGGCACCCTCTACCTGGCGCCGTCAATGAGCTCCACGCGCTTTATCCGTTGGATCAAGCAGCACGGCATCGAGTGGTGCTTTTTTCCCGAGCTGGTAGCGCGTCAGACCGAGGCCGCCGACGAAGATGGGAGGACGTGCCTGAAGCAGACTCTGACGTGGGGCTGCAGTCCTGATACGCAGCGCAAACTCCGGAAAAGATTTCGGGTGCGCACCCAGGACGCTTATGGGATGACTGAAATCGGGTTTGGCACACAAATGCCGAACGAGCTTGATGAGGTGATCGACTTAGGTTCGGTGGGGATTCGTGCACCGTTTCGGAACCTGCGCCTGATGAATGGCGATGGCACACCCACTCCGGTCGGCGAAGTCGGTGAGCTGTGGGTGAGTGGTCGTGGAATCCTTAAGGGCTATTGGAATAGCCCTGAGGCGACTGCCACCTCGTTCGAAGGCGAATGGTTTAAGACGGGCGACCTGCTGCGGCGTGACGAGCTAGGATTTCATTGGTTTGTAGGTCGCACTAAGGATATGATTCGACGTTCAGGCGAGAACATCGCCGCGCGCGAGGTGGAGGCGGTCATTCGCGAGATTCCAGAGGTTGCGGACGTGGCCGCCGTGCCCGTACTTGATGCCAAGCGCGGTGAGGAGGTTAAGATTTACGTTGAACTGAAAAAAGGTCTCACATCAAGTGATTTGTTCGTGGAGCGCATTCTTGAACATGCTCGTGCGAGTCTTGCCGTGTTCAAGCTGCCGCGATACATCGCTTTTATTCCGGTGCTTCCTAGAACCAGCTCCAGCAATAAAGTGCTAAAACGTGAGCTGATCGATGTGAACGAACCGCTTGCGGGCGTTTACGACACTGCCGAGAAGCGCTGGCGCTGAACCCGACGCTCTTCCAGTTCTCTCACGCGAAGAGTTGATCGTAGGTTCGCCAACCTTCTCGTGCGGCGCCGAATTGGCCGCGAATGACCTCGGTAGCCAATTGAAAAAGGGCGGAGCGGCGAGAGGGGCTGTATTGGTTAGACGAACAGTAGCGGTTACCCCTGATCAGTACGTTGCGCAGCAACCAGGGTCGAGCCGGACCCGCAGAAACGGATCCAGCACAGTCTCAAGTGCGGGACAGAACGCTTCAATAAGCGGCTTCAAGACCGTGATTGGCTTCTGAGTTGGATGCAGCCTATTGCCACTGTAGTGCCACTCGCGAACATCGTCGATTGGAGCCATCGGGCGGCGGCTCGCCCTTGGCGAGCAGGTAGGCCTGCTCGTGCTTGCTTTGGACGAAGCGCGACGACTAAGCGTAGCGCTTGATGAAGGCGATGTGGCCCACCATGCGGAATCCGCAGAGCGCCACGCCTTGATAAACTTGTCGGCCGCATTCAAGCCGTAGAAGCTAAAGCACAATGAGCCTCGCTTCGGCGCGCGGTGCATTGCGGCAAAGGCTGGCTCAAGCCAGCCATCGCGATCGTCATTGGCTATGGTCTGACCATCGCGGGAGAGATAGCCGCAGAGTAAGGGGATCGATGAGGAGGAAGTCCACCGAGGCGGACTCCATGCGGCGCATCACCTTGATGCAGTCACCGTGAATGACCGGTGTTGTGAAGGTGGGCACTCTTTAGAGCACCTCGGGGCTGAAGACGATGGCGTCCCAGTCCACCGCGCAAGAGGTGGTGGACACCTGAGCTAGGCCGGTCAGGTCGTTGATGGCGATTGCCCAGTTGATGGTGGCTTCCTTGCTGGTGGCGAGGACGATCATCTCGTGAGACTCCCAATCGTTGAAACGGACGCGGTGGCGCCGCGTAGCGGTGGGGTTCATTGTCCCGTCTCCGCGTCCTCTTCGGCGACCTTCGGATCGCGGAGAACCAGGCGGCCATTAAAGGGCAGGCCAGCTTAGCTGGGTGTTGAAGCTCTTGCCGTTCTGGTGTGGCGCAACCTGCGCCGATCTTGGTCCAGAAGGTTTTGTCACCTTCGCCCTCGACCACATAGACGCGTGCGGCGCCGGTTTCTTTTCGTTGCGTTTCATCTTTCGTACTCTCGTTTGGTTTAACCGGCTGCGCCATTCGCTGCCGGACGGCAATTCCTGAAGACACGAAGGATGAGCGGGGCAAGGAAACTCCGACCGAGGGACCCTCCGGGATACGGTTGGATGCCTTCTGACGCGCTTCGGGTCCAAATTCCAAATCCTCTAGGCAGCGGAGTGGATGCAGCATCCACACGGGAGTAGGCCTGAGACGCAACAGAACCGCGCCAAAACGATCTGATCATGAGAGGTAGAGGAGAACAGTGCTACTGGCCACCTCGACTGCCCTGGCGCTTGGATACGACAGATGAAGACAAGCTGCGAACGGAGTGACAGTCCGGCTGCCTGATGCTTCGCATTTGACGCGGAGGCGAGTGTTGAAGGGGGCGCCGCTGTCATTGCTGCGCTCCATAGCGCGCCCTGGTGGGGAGAGCCTGTCAGCAAAAAGTGCCCCGCATCGTTTCCAATGCGGGGCAAGTAGCTCTGCACCATTCGGGTCATCAGCTCTCAACGGACTTCAACCATTCCAAGGCTTGAGGATGGTGTCTCCCTTGCCACGTCAGCGCTCCTCGCCGCTGCTCCGGGAAGAATCGCACACAGCCACGTCGGTGTGCTCAGGCTCCTCGCATGATCAGCCCTTGGCTTCCTTGCGCACGCGGATGACGCGCTTTCCGCTTATGGGCAGGGCGATCAGATCCACGTTGAAGCGCTTGCCACGTCATGCGCCCAGACGGCGCCGATTCTGATCCAGAAGGTTATAACGAAGGCCTCATGGGTCGCCTTCTTGGCTTTGGGTTTTGCAGGCATTGCATTCTCCAGGTTGGGTTTGCCGCAGGACAGGACCCGCCGGGAGACAAAAACGTTCGGGTGCCGGTCGTTACCGGCGTGCGGTTGCTCTCAACTTAGCAGCATAAGGCGCGGCACATATTGCGGAGTTTTACTTCCATTGTTCAAAGGTGGCGACAACGGCACGCTTCGTAGGACTTAGGATATTCACGCGAAACTACGGCGCTTTTCGCTGATTATCCGAGCAAAAGGACTAGGAGGCTCGACCGAGCTCCCCTTGTGAGAGGCTCTTCGTGTGACGTTTGCCAGTTAATCAAGTCTCCAAACCGCAGCAACAGCACCCAGGATCTCTGCTTGGCGCCGCTTCAGGACCGCGCCCGTCCACTCCTTTTCCTTCAGGACATTGCTCGTGATTGCGAAGTTCGCAACACCAGCTTTCATGGCGAAGTACTTCTCCTTCTTCTCCACGAAATCAAAGTTGCTCGCCTGGGAGTTCTTGCGGCGGGTAAGAAGGACCAGATTGGCTAGCTTGTGAACCCAACGCTCACGCTCGGGCGCGTCAGGGAAATCAGTAAGCCATTGACTTCCTTCGGAAGGATTTTGGGGAAGCACGTGTTCGACGGTGACAATCGGCTGGGTGTAGACGGCGCTACCGCCAGACAGCAGCTCGTCGATCCGGAGGAGAAGCGGCAAGCGAATGCGCGTCACCCTGTAAATGTCGCCATGCAAGGCTTCCCTGACGAATCCCTTCTCGCCATCGCTTAGCTGGAGAGGCGACTCGGCAGCGAACAGGTCGTAACCGGCCTGAATGGCAACGAGAAGCTTTCCGTAACGGCGGATGCGTTCGGACGGATCGCTCCGCATGAGGAAAAGCCTGGAGGCGAGCCTCTCCAGGTCTGACAAGAAGCGAAGAATGAATTCGGGACTATCCCTCCTTTTAGCAATGACTTCGATCGCCGGTGGCTGCCAGTCGAAGTTATCCAGGCGGGAGAGATGGGTTAACTCGCGGTTGATTTCGCCGGCGTGCTTAAAGCTAGCAAAACTCTTGTCAGTGATTTGCTCGTACGCTTCGGCGTAGGGCGACAACTCCTTGTTTATGAAGTTCGCGGGGTCTTTTCGGGTTGGAACAAACTCTCGAAATTCCGCAATCAGCGTACCTTGCATTTTCTGCTTCCGGTGGATCATCCGGATATGACCGAAAAGCTCGGCAAATCGCGACCTCCCAAGCTCGTCCTCAATATCCTCCCAAATATCGTTGTATGAATCCTGCTTGTTGGGAGGAAGCGCGCCGATGATTTCCGCCTTGAGAATGTCGGCTGGAGACAAATCCAGGCCGCGAGAATTCAGGACACTGAAAATCCGGAATGCCGATTCCTGGTCTGACGCTGCCACTATGATCAGATAGCACCGCTGTGCGATGTACATGGTCAGCCGTCGCCGTTGGTCGTCGGGCGTGTCCTTCAGTCTCTCGCGGAGGAACGCGGCATTCTCCGATCATGCGGGCGCGGGAGTCAGAAAATTGACGAGGGTCAGGAAGACTCGCTGTCTGCGAGATTGTCTGAATCATGGACCGGAAGAACTCGGCGTCGCGGTCCCTGGGCGTCAGCCGAAAGACATCGTCCGTTTCCTTAATCGGGTCGCCCGTTTGACAGATGTAATTATGGATGGCCTGGCCGATTTTGGCATCCGCCAGGTCGCGAAGCACACAAAGGAGAATGGTTATGGTCGTTAAGCGCTGCTGGCCATCGACAACGTCAGCTTCCGGCGCCTGTGGGTTTTTGATCAGGACGATGCTGCCGAGAGAGTACGGGCTCGCGTTCGCGACGTCTGTCGTCTCGCCGCAAGCCGCTGTTATATCGTTAAGCAGTTCACTCGCTTGCTCAGTTGTCCAGGCGTACGGCCGCTGATAGGACGGGATGCGGAAAAGGTACTTGTCGCAAAAAATATCAAGTATCGGCTTCTCGTTCGCTTCAATAGTGTGACGCGTCATCTGTTCTCCCATTTATTGCCCTCTGCTGCGGCATTCCCTGCAAGCAGGCAAACCTAAGAACCAAACTCAATTGTTCGAAACGAAGACGCGCACAGGTTGTCAAGTTGGCGCGGGATTCCCGTCAAGTCAATGAGTTCGTAGGGAGGCACCCGGACTTGTCTTGGGGTTGGTTGTCCGAGCGCGATGCGAACGCTTGGTTGAAAAAGTTGAGCAGCCTAAGGATCATAACTGCATGATGTGTTAGCTTCATTGGATGGCTGGGGGCTAGCACTAACAATGAAGCGGGCTTCAAGAACACCGTTGTCCGCGCTCGGGACAACAGATCTGATGGTCGACCGCATCTTCGAAGGCGGCAGGCGTGGCAATTACGGCGACGACCCGTTGCATAAGATCGTTGGTGTAAGCATCCGCGGGGCGTTAGAATCCTTGGGACTCGCGAAGGCCCTCGGCTGGTCGTGCTGACCACATCTCTCGCTGATCCGGCGTAGCCTGACGGGCTCGAAGACGAAACCGGGGCGATTCACATACTACGGCGATAACAAAGAGCTTGGGAATGATCTGCATGAGACAGGACGATGGGGCAGTCATGCTGCTCAATCTGTCGTTTGGCCATGCGCGCGCGGGTGCCGACGGTCGCAGGAGGGGGCCTCCTTTTCTTATATTCGCGTCTGCCGGTTACTACCGGGATGGCGCTTTCTCGGGCTTGCTGTACCGGGCGAAGCGGGCTTGCCCTCTACTGAAGACCTTGTCGGTGTTTGGAAATCATCGGCCGGCAAGCGCTTTCAGAATTATCGCACAGTCTTCACGGTGTTAAACGTCCAGAAGATTTCGAGAGCTGGCTCGGTCATCTTCGTGCACCCGACATGTTTCCGGCTGTCCCCGAACCGGACGTTCTTAAAGTCTGGCGCAGAACGGGAGCGTATACGCCCCTTAAGGCGGAAGTGGCCATCAGGCACCGGAAAGTCGAGGACCAAGTGCCGGTCGAATCGAATCACCGAAAGATATCAAGTTGGTGGTTGACGTTCAAGAACGATGAAGTTTGTTTTGAACGCTCCGCGGGCCGCATATGTGAGATGATGCTCGGCAACGTGACCCATCTGGAGATCACACGGGCTTCTCGTGATGGCGGTCGCGACGGAATGGGCAAATACCGCCTCGGCGGGCTCGGAAACGGCGTCGATGTAGAGTTTGCGCTGGAGGCAAAGTGCTAAGCTCCGCGCAGAGGTGTAGGCGTACGCGCCCCTTCCCGCCTGATATCGCGTCTCCGCGATCGGCAGTTCGGAGTGCTTGTGACGACCTCATATCTTGGAGAACAGGCTTCCAAGGAGAGCCAGGAAGATGGTCACCCGGTGATCATCGTTTCCGGCAGGGATATCGCTGAAATTCTCGAGCAGAACGGGCTTGGTAATGCGACAGAGCTAAGGAAGTGGCTCTCGCAGTTCTAGTCTGACAGGATGACTTCGGAGAGTGAGGGGGAGCGTTTAGCCAGCGCTTTCTTTATCGATTTCCATGTGGACTTCAGGGCAGTCTGATTGCGGCTGCGTAGAGAGCATTCCCAGACCACGATCACATTCCAGCCGAGGCTCAGCAATTGCTCAATTGCAGCCGCGTCTCGCGCTTTGGTCCGGCCGATTTTCTGGATCCAGAATTCGGCTCGTATCGCCGGCATCTTGGAAAACCTGCAGCCGTGACCATGCCAAAAACAGCCGTTAACAAATATAACGGCACGGTATCGTCGTAAGACAATATCCGGAGTACCCGGAAGTTTCCGGTCATGCAGTCTGAAACGGAAGCCCATCGCGTGGAGAGCAGATCGAACTAGCAACTCGGGCTTGGTATTAGAGCCGCGTATGCGGCTCATATTAAGCCGCCGTTGTTCCTGCGTCAGAGCGTCGGCCACTACTTTTTGCCCTTCTTGGCCCCCCCTCTGCCGCGGTTGGCGTCAACCTTAGCCATTCCTTCCTTGAACTTCTGCCGCATAGCGGACTTCGCGTCCGGCTTCCATTTGCTAGCCTGATCAAGGAAATTTTCATCGCCAATTTCTGATGACCGCAGTTCCTCGTCCATCTTGACTCTGACCGGAAGAGGAAATCTTACGACTTGTCCGCTAACAATTCCCTGACCGGGGCCAAACCCAGGAATCATCCGGGCATCCGAGTCCGTCAGGTTCTCCATCACTCTCCGAACGAATGTCTGATCATTCGGGTTTACAACGCGGAGAATAAGGAAGGAGTTGCACTGAGACACAATCGTCTCATCAAGACGGCTGGGCCTTTGAGAAATCAGCATGAGCCCCGTACCGAATTTGCGGCCCTCAGTGATGATCCTGCGAATACGGGAAGCGACACAGCGTCATCGGTCTTCTCCCGGGTGGAGGGGATAAACGTATGCGCCTCCTCGATGACGGTGAAAAAGGGAGAAATGCGCTCTGACAGCAAGGCACGGAAGTCGAAGAGAGTTTCCAGAGTAATCGCCGCGATGGAGCACTGCGTAAGCTGATCATAGCCTCCGAGATATAGGATGGAGGTCTGGCCAGGACGAATGATCTTCTCGGGCTCGCTAAATGGATTCGGCAATGGCTCAAACGTCAGATTCTTCAGCTTCGAGCTTCGGCGCATCATTTCGCTGCTGTTGCGCATTGCTGAGAGTTTACCCTCAACAATCCTAAGCGCTCTTAACACCGCAAACATGGTCGGAGGCCGGGCCCCGCCGCCCGAGTTATTCTTTGCGTCCTGGTCATTCTGGGTGATCAGACGCTTGATATATTCAAGCGCATGCTCGCCTTCTTTGGCTGCCTTTTTGCCGAACAGGTTACGAATGTAGTCGGACTGAGGTTCGGGCACAGCGTTGCCAATCTGTCGAAATGCTGGATTCATTGTTCCAGAGAAGACAAAGCCGTCCGGGAATGACTGCAGACGTGCAGCTTCCCTCACTGAAATGGTGCGGCCCTGTTCGCTATCGTAGTGAATATGGCTGTAACTGTCCTTGCCCAGGTGAGCCATCAGCGTCCGGGCGGGCCAGTCTTCCTCCATTTTGCGCCACTTGTTGGGGAATTTGTCCGGATCGTACGGTGGGACAATGCTGTCACGTAGCCTGCGCCAGGCCGCAGTGCCAGGCTGAGGCGCAGCCTTTTTCTTACGCAGCAGCGCAAGCTTCTCGTCGAACATCTTTAATGCGCAGGCATAGGCCTGCGGATACTGATCGCCAGGCTGCAGGCGCGAAAACAGTTCGTAATCGCGAGGCAGATAGCGAATGACGTGATCATAGAGCGATGCCTTTGCTGGGAATCCTGCCCAGGACCGCATTTGCTCAGCATACCGGCTGATGGAGCGTGGGCGAATGAAGGCGACCGGAATGTTGAGCCGACGTGCGCCGCGTGTGAGCAGGCCATCCGCCAGAAGCTCCCGCGCATAGATGGTCGGCAGATCTTCAATGGCCTGTTTCGCGGTTACGGCAGGCTCCAGGTCGCGGCCCGCTTCAGGTGCCGGGATGTAGCGGGCGCTCTCGGAGAACAGATCTTTTGAGAGGAGCTTGAGCGCTACAGCTCGCGAACCTTCATAGCCAGCTGGAAGATCTACCCAGTGCGTCGGCTTAGGAAATTCGACAGACTGTTGAAGCTCCTTTCGATAGGCGATCAGGAACATGCGCTCACGCATCTGCGGAACGCCGTAACGCGCAGCGTTCAGTAACGTATAACCGCAACGATAGCCCCGGCTTTCTAGAACCTCGCTGATTTCCTCCGCAATGTTGTGGCCCCCATGGTTGAGAATGTCCGGTACATTTTCCATGAGGACAGCGAGGGGTGCGCATTCCTCGACGTAGTCGAGATATTCGATGTAGAGCCGGGCGCGGGGATCGTGCCTAAAGGCTTCGGGATGGTCCGCAACCTCGCGAAGCTTGGATCGGCCAACCCGGGCGAACGCCTGGCAGGGTGGGCCTCCAATAACAACGTCAAAGGCGAGTGACTGGTGACCGAGGCCCAGGGCCTTGGTAAGCTTGGCAGGCGGCGTCGACGATATGTCGCGCGGCTACATGTGCTTTGGGGAGCCGCCATGGAAATTCAGTCCATGCGATTTGGCCGCATCCGGATCATGTTCAACGGCGGCTACAATATCACACCCTGCGGCATGGAAGCCCAGAGACAGCCCTCCGCAACCCGAAAACAGGTCTAGGACACGGATTTTTCCGCCCGCCTGAAGCCGCGCAAGCTTCTGGCGGATTGCTGTTGGTGTGGCCATTCTTAATATAACTTCTTGATTTTACTATCATTTTCCGCTTTTCGATTCGCGGTCGCCTGCGCGGCCCGATCCTACCACGATCGGTTGTATTTTGTACCTAAGTGCTGAAAGAATAAACAGCGGACCGTGCGTTTTCACCCGAATCCAAAGCCCCGACAAAAAGAGAGCGTAGAGAGCGACTCGTTTTCCGCACTTCACCCTTCGACCGGCGCGGAAACGACAAAGCCGACCGCGGAGTGCCGAGACAAGTTAGCAACGGCACCCGGGAGCGCGTCAGTGATAGCGGTGCCGAAGGCAGACGCTTTTCTGAGTGCCTTCGGCGAGGCACCCATAGCTGGACGCCTAGATGAAATCGGCTGGAAAGATCCTGATTTGAACGGATGCTTCCTGCAGCATCGTACGGGCAACTTCGAAGCGCCGGCGAAAAAACTCATCCGACTCGGGTGGCTGGAAGGTATTCAGCTCGACAATTCCACTTTAGATAATGCCACGAGTGCAATCGGCACAAGGAAATAGGCTGCTATACATTCTACGACCTTCGGTGCTGGTTCCAGATCGGGCCGCGTTGTGACCTGCCACTGAGTATTTCGTCCAGAAGGTAGAGTCCGCCCCGAAGAAGAACGGACGGATGAAGCGAGCACGGTTTACGGAAGAGATGGGGTATTCGGTCCCGATCGCCTGACCTATTTGCTGCGCGGCACGTTTTGACTGACGATCATGGACCAACTCTATCCGAAGGAGAAACGTCATGATCTACGTCGGCCTCGATGTTTCGCTGAATTCCGTTGCGGTATGTGCGGTGGACGAGACCGGAAAGCTTATCCGGGAGGGAACGACGTTGGCGGACGCGCCATCGATTGTGCAGTACCTC
>Ga0214544_1010380_pt1 | contig 13736 bp, 11 predicted proteins | sample CNSS3metaG_FD_160074 | JGI IMG/M metagenome (GOLD analysis project Ga0214544, IMG submission 160074) | Root nodule microbial communities from cowpea collected in UCLA plant growth center, Los Angeles, California, USA - CNSS3 | ecosystem: Host-associated > Plants > Roots > Nodule | place: USA...
CATATTTGTCGACGGTTGCGCCGAAGGCGAGGGCGATCTTCGACATCTCGGTCAGATACTGATTGAGGAGCTGCGTCAGTTCCTCCGATTCCATCTTGTCGGTCGCTTCGGTGAAAGCCGCAATGTCGGAAAAGCAGATCGTCAGCTTCTTTCGCTGGCTTTCGATCCTGACGTCCTGCCGGCCGCTGAAGATCGAGTTGTAAACCTGCGGCGCGAGATATTTGGCAAGTTTGGCGGAGAGTGCCTCGAGCGCCGCCGTTTTCTCCGAAAGGTCCTGCTCGCGGCGTTTCAGCTCGGTAATGTCCGAATAGACGGCGACCGTGCCCCCGCCTGAAATCCGCCGCTCGCTGATCTGGATCCAGCGATCCGGGCCGCGCTGCTGCAGGATCGTTCCGGCCGGATTGCGGTGCGCCTCCAGCCGCTCGGCGACCCATTCTTCCTCGCGGCCGACCGCATCCTCGATCAATCCACGTCCCGCCGCGGCCCGGATGATGTCTTCGAAGCGCGTGCCGGACACGACGGCATCATCGATGCCGGGATAGAGAATCTCGCGATACCGGCTATTGCAGACGAGCAACCGGTCTTCCCCGTCGTAAAGGGCGAAGCCCTCGGAAATGCTTTCGATCGCGTCGATCAGGCGCTGCCGGGCCTCGGCAACCTCGCGCAGGTTCTTCTCCTCGACCTCGATCGCCGTGTCGCGAAAAACGCGAAGAGCCCTGGTCATGCGGCCGATCTCATCGCGGCCAGTCTCCGGCAGCGGTACCCGGAGGTTGCCGGCTGCAATCGCGAGCATGCTTTGGCTCAGTCCTGTAAGGCGGGCGAGCAGACTCCTGTCGACATAGAGCCAGACGATCAGGATCGAACTCAGCAGGCTCAGAAGCGCGGAGCCGAGCACGACTGCGGTGCCGTAGCTCCGCACCGTCGCCGCTTCGCCGCTGGCATCGACGATATCGCCTTTGGCCGCCGCCACGAGGCGGTCGACGGCAAGTGTAAGCCTGCGCGACAGCTGTTCGTTCTCCGCCACCAGCTGCTTGCCCTCGGCAAGCATCGCGAGCTCGTCGCCGCGCACCGCCGGGATGCTCTTCGGGCCGTCAATCAGCGTCTTGAACTCGGTCACAAGCTGGCGGAAGCGCTTGCGCAATTGTTCATCGAACTCAGGCGTCAAGGCCTCCAGTATGTCGACCGAGCGGCGCAGTGGAAAGGAAAGCAGCGCCAGGTCGCCTGGTGTCGGCACCACGGCGGCCTGCAGCAGCGTGTCGTTGATCGCGGCGATTTCCCGCTGCGCCGTGTGCTGCGGGATGTAAGCCGCGATCGCGCGCGCCAGGTCGGTCGTGGCCGCGGCTCGTGCCTCGGGCGTCGACACCGAATCAGTCGTCGCTGCTCGCCATCGCGGTACCTTGGAGTACATGACGAGAATACCGGGCGCGACAAGCCGCTGGCTGGCATTCGTCGTCGCCGACAGGCGGCGCAACAGCTCCTCCTTGCGCGCGACCACGGCGAGCCGCTCGGTGACGAGACTGTCCAGGGATTTCAGGTTGCGCCTGAGGCGGATGGCCGCGTCCTCGATCTCTCCGACGACCACCGAGTTCACGGTTGCGCCTTTCAAGGCACCGAGGAGTTCCTCGAGGTGCACCATCTCGGACGTGATCGCTGCCGACACCTCCGCATGCCGAGCCTTGCTGGTGGTGGCGAGGACCGCCGGGGCCGTGGCGGCTACCCTCTCGGCATGGCGGGAAAGTTCGAGCGAAGCGAGTGCGGCGGGGACTCGTCGCTCCGTTACCCGTTCGACCACCTGGACGAGTTGCAAGAAGGCATACAACGCACCTGCGGTGGCAAGCACCGCGAACGCGCTGATGCCGAAAAATGCGAGCAGCAAGTGGCCGCGGATGCCGAGCCGCTCAAACATCGTGGCAACCCCTCGCTCCGGCCAGATCACGATGATTTCAAGTCGGATAGACTAAATCAAGAACGTGATCGCTTCAAAAGTTGACACCCTATGCAGCGGAGAACCGCGCACACTTTTCCTCATCCCGCACTGAAAATCGCCCGCACGGATATCTTCTCAAAGCCTCCGGTTTGCCGCCGGGCAGATCTAATCCAGCGGTACGTACTCGCCATCCTTCCAAACATACCACACCCAGTTCTGGACGGTGAGATCGCCCTTCTCGTCGAAGTCGATCCGCCCGAGCACCGTATCGAACCGATATTCTCGCAGCGCCGCTATGACTTTCTCGGGCTGCAGCGATCCGGCCTTGGCAACCGCTTGCGCCCATACCTCGCCAGCGGCATAGCTGTGCAGGGTCCAGGAATCCGGCTCGAAATTCTCGGCGCGGAAGCGCTTGACGACTTCAGCCGCCTCGGGGTTTCGACGCGGGTCGGCGACGAAGGTGAAGAGCGTCCCCTCCGCGGCCGGCCCGGCGATCAGGCCAAAGGCCTCGGTCGCCGTGTCGTCGCCCGAGATCAGTTGCACCGGATAGGCGCGATCACGCGCCGCGCGGATCATGAGTGCTGCTTCGGTATGATAGCCGCCGAGATAGAGCACGGCGATGTTCGCCGCCTGCAAGGCTGCGATCTCCGCCGAGTAGTCGTCTTTCCCCGGTGTGTAACTTTGGTAGATCGTCTCGGTTACGCCGCGCCTGTTCAATTGCTTCTTCGTCTCGTCGGCCAGCCCCTTTCCATAGGTCGTGTCGTCGTGAAAAAGCGCGATTTTCTTGTCGCCCCAGTTATCGGCGAGATAGTTGCCCGCCTCGAAGCCCTGCGCGTCGTCGCGACTGCATACGCGGAAGACATTCGCAAGCCCTTGCTCCGTCAAGGTGGGATTCGTCGACGACGGCGAAATCTGCAGAACGCCAGCTCTCGCATATACCTTCGAAGCGGGTATCGACGTTCCGGAACAGTAATGTCCGATGACGAAGACAACGCCGTCGGCAACCAGCTTCTCGGCTGCGGCAATCGCCTGCTGGGGGTCGCAGAAATCATCGGCGACCGTCAGTCGAACCTGCTGCCCGAGGACGCCGCCGGCGGCATTGATCTGTGCAACGGCCATTTCGGCCCCGCGCTTCAACTGGTTGCCGGTCCAGGCGAGCTTGCCGGTCATCGGGCCTGCGACCCCGATCAGAACCTCCCCATGGGCCGGGAAAGCCAGCGCAAGTGCAAGAGCAACGGCTGCGAACAGACGGCGCATCGAGGCACCCTCCCCAGCGCGGATGAGGAAAGCGCGGGCGGTTCTCCGCCCGCGTCCCGCGCAAGCTTTTAAGAATCGACCACGTTCAAGCCAATCCCACCCAAAATCCACGTGATCTCGCGACGATCTTACTCCCTGCGAATGGGGACCGCCACTCTGCCCGACTTGATCGCCTGCAATCGTGATGAATAGATCGACCGCGCGAGCGGGAATCCCGCCGCGCAGCGTGGGAGCTCACCTTTCCCGCCGCGGCTGTGCGTAATCGGGGATGCGGAAGCGTCGGCGATAGCTGCCGGGCGTGAGGCCGGTCATGCGTTTGAACAGGCGGCGGAAGAAGGCGGGCTCCTCGTAGCCGACTTGCCAACTGATTTCGTCGACCGGGGCTTCCGTTCGCTCGAGCCGGCGCTTGGCTTCCTCGATCCTGAGGCGCTGCACATAGGCGATCGGGCTCAAGCCCGTCGCGCCGGTGAAGCGGCGCTTGAAGGTGCGTTCGGCAAGCCCGGTGCTGCGGATCATCTCCTCCAAGGGATTGGCGGCCGAGAAATGCGACGCAACCCAATCCTGCGCCGCACTGATGGCGCGGTCGCCATGATCCTTGCGCCCCTCGAAGACGATGTAGGGCGCCAACCCATCCTGGTGCCACTGCAAAGCGAAGAACCTAGCGACGGCCTGCGCAGCGGTTGCGCCGGCATGGCGTGCGATCAGGTAGAGCACCAGGTCATGCCAGGTCATCGAGGCCCCGGATGTGATCAATTCCTCGCGCGGGCCGGAAACGACGAGCGCGCGCTCGGGCTCCGTCGGCACCTGCGGATAAGACGCCCTGAAAATGCGTGCGTAGCCGAAGTGCACCGTCGTATCCACTCCGTCGAAGAGTCCGGTTTCCGCAAGCAGAAAGAGGCCGGAGCAGGCCGAGCAGAGAAGCGCGCCGCGACGATGCATGGCGGCCAGCCATTCGACGAGTGCCGGATAGCGGTCCTTCCGCCAGCCCTCCGGTCCGACGAGAAGGGAAGGCACGATAACGATATCCGTCGTCTCGAGCGAGGCGATGCTGCGCTGAACGGTGACGGGCACACGGCTCGCAAGCTCAAGCGGGCCCTGCTCAAGGCCGACGATTTCGACCTTAAATGGCGGTTCTTTGACCCCGGGGGCCGCCAGGATCGTGAAGGCATTCATCACGTCGAAAATGCCGGTCAGCGTGGAGAGCACGGCATCGGGAATGGCAACGAGGCTCACATGAAGCGGTTGCGAACCGGTCTGGGCTCCCTGGCGTGGCATTCAACTTCCCCGGCGAAGGGTGGGTGACCCGCGAAGCCTGCCGAATCCGCCTCGACAGATCAATGGTGCTTTTTCTCGATCGGCGCCGTGCGTCCTTCAGGACGCACAAAGGACGCTGTAGCTTTTGAATCGACGCATCGGCACCGAAAATCGGTTCCGATTTTCGGTGTGTGGCGCAATCGGCCCGATATTGGTCCGTTCGGCTCTGCCCTTTGCCGAGGGGGGCTGCGATCCTCCGCAGGGTCGAAGGCACAGTGAAAGGCAAGGAGACGGACATGGATCAGATAAGCAAAACAGTCGATCAGACGAAACTCGATGCGATCGTCACGCGCGCGATAGCAGACCTCTCGGCTGGGTACGGCGGCGTCATGGTGAGCCTCGGCCATCGCCTCGGCCTCTACAGGGGTTTGGCAGGGGCCGGTCCGCTCAGCTCGCGGGAACTTGCGAGCCGCACCGGCTGCGCCGAACGCTATGTGCGCGAATGGCTCGGCTCGCAGGTTGCCGGCGGCTACGTCGCCTATCATGCGATCAGCGACACCTATGAACTGACGCCGGAACAGGCGCTGGTCCTCGCCGATGAGGACAGCCCCTACTTCATCCCCAATGCCTGGGCCGTCCCTGCATCGATGTGGTCGGACGAGGACAAAGCGGTCGACGCGTTCCGCACCGGCAAGGGCATCGCCTGGGGCGACCATGACGGGCGGCTCTTTTGCGGGGTCGCCGCCTTCTACCGCAATGCCTACAGGGCGAGCCTCGTTGCCGAATGGCTGCCGGCGCTTGACGGCGTCGTCGACAAGCTTCGGGCCGGCGCGCTGGTGGCGGATGTCGGCTGCGGTCACGGCCACTCCACCGTGTTCATGGCGGAGGCGTTCCCCGCTTCCGAGTTTCGCGGTTTCGACACGCATCCGCAGTCCGTCGCTGAGGCGCGAACCATAGCGGCGCGGGCGGGTGTCTCGGGACGGACGCATTTTACGACTGCCCGCGCGAATGATTACCCCGGTGCGGGTTACGACCTGATCTGCTTCTTCGATTGCCTGCACGACATGGGAGATCCGGTTGCCGCCGCCACGCATGCGGCGCGGGCGATCGCGCCGGGCGGAACGGTGATGCTGGTCGAGCCGTTTGCCAACGACCATGTCGAAGACAATGTCTCTCCGGTCGCCCGGATCTACTATTCGGCCTCGACGACGATCTGCTGCGCGCATGCGATCTCCGATGGCGGCCGTATGGTGCTCGGCGCCCAGGCGGGCGAAGCGCGGCTCGCGGACGTCTTCCGCAAGGCAGGATTCGGTCATTTCCGGCAGGCATTGGCGACGCCGTTCAACCTGATCCTGGAGGCACGGCTCTAGCGCATCGGCCCGAAATCGGAACCGATCTTCGGTAAGCTCGATGGGCAGGTCAACGAATTACCGCGAGCTTTGCGCGTCTGAAAAGACATGGCGCCCTTGAAAGCGCATGTTGCGAGCATCAGCGCAGCGGAACGCCCGCTCTCGCTGGTGCTTGCACCACGAGCATTCCTGTTCAAGCGCCCTGTCGCGCGGAATGAGCAAAGTGTGCGGGTTCGCCGCGCGCCCCGTTCATGATTAAATCGATCTGATCTAAAATCATCGTCATCTCAAAGCAATGTTCTATGGGCGAAGCTGATGGGAAGGGTCATGCAGAGTCGTTTCATATGCTTCGCCGTCGCTCTGGTGCTGGACTCGGCGATTTCTGGGCAAAGTGCCGCGGCCGATCGGGCGAACGGTCGGCGAATTGCCGAGCGCTGGTGCGCCGGCTGCCACGTGGTATCGCCCGGCCAAAGTCGCGGCTCGGATCAGGTTCCGACATTTGCCGAGATCGGCAGCGCCGAACGCCTGGACGAGCGGGCATTGAGGGCGTTTCTGGCCGACCCCACGCATTCACGCATGCCGCCGCTGTCTCTATCGCGTTCTGAGATTGCCGACGTGGTTGCCTATATCAAAGAGCAAAGACCGTGAGTTCCGGATCCATGTGGTGCGGCGTCAGCAGCTCTCGGTCCGGCGCAGGCTCACCTTGACCGGTGCGCCGTTGCGGATCGTCTGGTAAACCACGCAATAGCGTTCCGTGAGCCTGAGGAGCTGGTCCAGCTTCTCCTGTGGCGCGTCCGTTTCGAGGTCGAAGGCAAGGCGGATTTCAGCGAAGCCGACCGGCACGTCCTTGGCGACGCCCAGCGTGCCGCGAAAATCGAGGTCGCCTTCGGCCGAGACGGTGCCGGAGTTGAGCGGTATTTCGAGCGCGGTCGCGACAGCCTTGAGCGTGACCCCGGCGCAGGCCACGAGCGCCTCCAGAAGCATGTCGCCCGAGCAGAGCTCGAGACCGGTGCCGCCGGTCGCCGGATGCAGGCCCGCCACCGCGAGCGCGCGCCCGGTTTCCACCTTGCAGGCGATGCTCTCGTCGAGCGTGCCATTTGCGCGAAGCGTTATGGATGCCGCCTCGGGATTGGATCTGTAGCGGTCCTTGATCGGCGCCTGTATGGCGCGCAGCTTTGCGGCATCCATCGACATTCTCCTCCTCTTCGGTCTGCATCCCGCAACCTACCGGAAACCGCCGCGCCGAGAAACGGCCGCGCGCGACGACAGGCCGTAGAAGAGAGGTCAGCCGAGCTCTAGATGCCGGCTTCATCGCGCGGTCGTGTCAGCGCGATTACAGCGCCCGCGTCTTTTCGGACGCGAAAGGGGCGCTGTAACTCTTTCGATCTGCGCATTGGAGGGCGCCGCGACCCTTCCAAGCTCGACCGGGTTGCCGCTTAATCGACGAATACGGTCAGCGTGTCGTCGGCCTCGAGCCGCACCGCAACCGCTGCCTCGATCTGCGCATCGGTCAGGTCGTCAAGGTCGAGGGCCGCCAGGTCCTCGCGAAGTTGAGCAATCTCTGCCTCGCGAGACTCGAGGGCGTTGTCGAGCGCAGTACGATTGACCTTGAGAGAACTGTGGCGGCTAAAGTCGCGGCTATTCTTTTCATGATCGCATCCTTTCATGTCTTCGCGGATTAGAATGGAGGATCTCCTCCGGACGCTTCTGCAATTCGGCGTAGCAGCGGTTGTTCCGTTCGCAACAGCCGGCCAGACCATTGCCTTTCCGTCTGGGGCTTTGGTCTGATAAGAGAAGGTCCGATCGGCCGTTGCGAACGGGTGCGCGCACAGATGGTGGCCGCTTCAGTCCCTTCTGGTCCGGTTGCGGAAAACTAGGACCTTGGTCCAAGGCGAAAGTCTGATCTCATCGAGGGAAAGGTCTTAAGAGCGTCGGTCGCGGCAGGCTTGGCTTGACGATTTGTCTGGGCGTCAGCAAGGTTAAGCTCAAGATCTTGCGTGCATTCGCGAGGGGTGGATTTTTGTCGAGATCACGTTGAGCTTGCGCCAATGACGTTCCTCAGGAAGATGAAAACGACGCGGCGGAAGACCATCGCGGTCCTTTTTGCTGCGTCGATCGGCTTCGTCGCGCTTCCCTACAAGGCGACCATTTCAGGCTCGACGCTTGAGGTCGAGCTGCAGGCTGCCCTGGCCAAGAACGAGGGCAACGGAAATGGCGGCGGGGGCGGCAATGGCGGCGGCAGCGGCAGGGGAGGCGGCAACGAAGGCGGCGGCGGCAAGGGCCGCGACAGTTCAAGCGGGAGCCGAGCGGGCGGCAGTTCGGGCGTACGAGGCGCAAGCATCGGAAATCGCGGTTCGGCTTTGAGAGTGCGCCACGCCAAAGGAATAAGCGAAGAGATCAAAGACGGGCGCTACATCATGAAGGATTCCCATGGGCGCACGATCGTCGACCGTCCTGCCACGAAGGACGATCAGGAACGCCTGTTGTCCCTCATTGACTAGACCACGATTCTAGGATCGACCTGGATCAGAAATGTGATCGCTCCCAGGAAAACAGCGCGGGATGCGGGTGGATCCCCGCGAACAGTTTTCCTCATCCCGCGACCACGATTCTAGGATCGACCTGGATCAGAAATGTGATCGCTCCCAGGAAAACAGCGCGGGATGCGGGTGGATCCCCGCGAACAGTTTTCCTCATCCCGCGCCAAGCGGACGGTCAAGCGCGTCGCGCAGCACCATCGCGGCCTCCGTCCGGTTGGCGACGTCGAGCTTCGCCATGATCTGCGTCATATGGTGCTTGACGGTCTTTTCGTGCAGGTTGAGCTGCCTTGCGACCTGCTTGTTGCTCATGCCGGAGGCGACGAGATTGAGAACCTCCTTCTCGCGGATGGTCAGGTCGCGGATCAGGTCGGACTTGCGCGCAGGCTCTGATGCACGGCTGGTCAGGAGCTTGGCCGAGAGCGTCGGTGCCACGTAGCTTTCGCCCGACGCGACCGTCCGGATGATATCCGCCAGAGCTCTCGACCCGACGCCCTTCAGGACATAGCCCTTGGCGCCACTCTGCAGAGCGGTCGTAACATCGTCACCGGCCTCCGACACCGTCAGCATGACGATCTTCTGCGATGGTGCGATCTCCAGGATAAGCGGGATGGCGGCCAGTCCCCCACCCGGCATGGAAATATCGAGAAGCATCACGTCGGGGCTGAGGTTTTCGGCGATCCGCAGCGCGTCCTCGTGTGAACCGCCCTCGGCAACGACTTCGAACCCCTCGATCTCCGATAGGCTCCTCGTAACGCCCTCTCTGAACAGAGGGTGGTCGTCGATCACAGCAACGCGAATTGCAGCGGTCATATCTGCCCAATCTCCCTGATGTCGAGCCACATCCGGACAACCGTGCCCGGCGCGGCTGCGTTCAGTTCAAAAGTTCCCCCGAGACTCTCCACGCGTTCCCTCAGACCGGCAAGTCCCAGACTCGTGGAGTTTATGTCATTGGGATTGAAGCCAGGTCCCCCATCCTTCACCTCTATCCGGATCCTTTCGCCGTCAAAGCTCTGGATGACGCGCTGGTCGATGCCGCCACCATGGCGATATGCATTGTTGAGCGCTTCCTGCACGAAGCGGTATATGCATATTTTCGCAGACGGGGAAAGCCCGCCTGGCGGGTCGGAGAGCGATAGATCTACAGCCGAACCGGTCCGTTGCCTGTGCGCCTGAACGCAGCGCTCGAGGATCTCGGGCAGACTGGCGGTTTCGATCTGCGGCAGCACCAGGCCGTTGCACAGGGTCCTGATTTCATGCATCGCCTCGTCGAGACTCGCCTTGATCGCGGCAAGCTCGCGGTCGCGTTTCTCGTTCGGAGTGGAGGGGCTCATCAACATATCGCTGTCCAGGCGCAGCGAGGCGAAGGCCAGCAGCTGTGCCGGACCGTCATGGAGATCCGCTCCGATGCGGCGCAGCAGCTTCTCGTTCAGCGCCGTTGCTCGCTGGGAGGCCTGCTGCAGGCGTCCGCGCAGGATCTCGTTCTGGGACAGGAGTGCGGAGAGCTCGTCGACGCGCTGCTTGAGTGCCGTGCGCTGGTTCTCGATGGTCTTGCTTCCCCGCATGACGATTGCCGAAAGCATGATGAAAAAGGCGAGCGTGAAGCCCGCGACGGCGAGCCACGTGAGGAACCGCGCCCGGCGCAAGCTGAGCTGGAAATCGTGGGCCACTTCGTGGAACTCGGAAACGGCGACGACCTCGCCGGACCAGGGCTGCAGCACCGGGTTGTAAATTGCGAGGAACGGCTCGTCTGCCGACCGGCCGGCCTCATCCCGAAAGCCGTCCTGTGACTGCAATTGAGCCACCATTTTGCCGGACAACGCCGTCTGAAGCTCGGGGCTGAGCGTAAAACGCTGTCCGACAATGTTCCCCTCATGCGAATAGAGCACGGTTCCGTCGGCGCGCCAGAGGCGGAATTCCAGCAAGCGATTTCCGAGCGCGCCCTGGCCCAGGGTTTCATCGAGCGCCCGCGCGACTGTATCGTCGAGAACTTCGGTGGTCTGCATGTCCGGCAGGAGGGGCGCGATGACGCTGTCGACGTAGAGCGCGGTCGTCGCTGCAGAATTTCGCGTGACGGCCTCCTCAATGAGGCTGGTGACGAAGGCGCCGACCACGAGCATCGCCGCAGTCGCGACAATGCCGCCGGCCAGCAGGAACTGCTTCGTCAGCGCTTGCTCATTCCAGCCTGTGATCAGGTCCTTGGTGCGCACTACAAATACTCGGGATCGCCCGCTCGATTCGCTGGCGGCACTGAGGTTCAGTCGAAGGCGTAAACTATCGCCGTCAGTAATGGGGTCAATGGCGTGCCATTTCCCGCGTGGTGGATCGGACTTTTTCTGGACGCGCGATTCGACCTAAGTCCTATCTGTTAACTCAATGGTCCGAATGCCATGGCGCCTCGGAACTCCGCAGGCTACCGTCGCACTCGAACAATTTGCCTGTGCCTCCATGGCGAGGCAAGTGATACCTAGAGGAGGTCTGCATGGCTGTTTCCAAGAAGATCGGACGTGGCGTCGTCGCATTGGCCATTGCGCTTGCTCCCGTGGCAAGCGTCACCTTCGGCACTGCGGAGGTTGCTTTTGCCAAGGGGGGCAATGGCGGCGGCAACGGCGGTGGTAACGGTGGCGGTCATGGCAACGGCGGCGGAAACGGCAATGGAGGGGGCCACGGCAAGGGCTATTCCCAAAGCGGCAAGCAGGATAAGGCCGGCAAGAGCAATCGAGGCGGCGGCGATCTCCTGAGATCCCTTTTCACCCGCGGCACGAACACCAAAAAGACGATCAAGTCGGCGAAGGCCCCGAAGACCGGAAGTGTCGCCGCGGTCAAACCTAAGAGCGCTGATGCCGGCACCGCCGGGCTGAGTTCACTGAACAGGAATTATCACGCTTACCTCAACTCCAACGATCCGCGCATGGCGGCGATCTCGGCCTATGCGATCGCCTATGCCGAGTTCGAGGCCGAATTCGGGCCTGACGCCGTACCGACCGATCCGGCGCTCAGCGACGAAGCACTCCGGGAAGCGCTGGAAAGCTTCACCAAGGGAGGCGTCGTGACCGACGAGGCACTTCTCGAAGCCAAGGACATTCTTGGCGTCGGACCGGCAGTAGGCAAGATCGACGAGATACGCGAGACGCTTCCCGAACCTACGGACACCGAGCTCGAAGTGTCGGAGTGATCCTGAGCACAATTCGCCAACCACGGCAGCCGTCGGTGGATCTGAACGAAAAAGTGCGACTTGATGGACGCTGAGAAACTCGACCTTGCACGCGGGGCCCGGCAGGCGAAACACGGACGGATAGGGTTTTCCCTGCAGCAGATCAACGCCGTCGACGATCACGCCGAGGTCCTTTATTCGGAGTGCCTGGGCAGGCTCATCGAGCCGGACGGCACAATCCGGACCAGCGAAGAGCTTCTGGCGTTCCCCGGGGATTCGGGGATCGCTCCGGTTTTAGACCGGCACCTCTTTCAGCTGGCGCTGGAATGGCTGCCAAGTCATCCGTCGCATGTTCTGGGCTGCAAGATCTCGGCTGCGACACTAGCCGACCAACGGACCTCAGCGGCCTTATACGACCTGCTGTTGAAGCACAGAGCAGTGGCGCGGCGCATGGTGCTCGAAGTCACGGGCAGCCTTGCGGCGAAAGCGCATTCGGCCGCCCTGCTCAAGGGCGCTCGCGCGCTGGGATACAGGATTGCCATAGAAGCGTTCGGACCCGACCACGCGACCGCTTGCTCCCTCTTATCCACTCCCGTCGACATCGTTAAGATCGACGGGTCGATGGCACTACGTGGCGCGGCCAAGCTCGGTCCTGTCGTCACGCGCGCATCCCGCGCGGCACCAGTCGTGGTGATCGAGGGCATCGAAACATACGCGCAGCTGGACGCAGCAAAGGTCGCCGGAGCGACCCATGTGCAGGGGTTTCTCTTGTCCGAGCCAACCCTGCCGCCCGTCTGCTCCCAACGCTTCACCTCATTCGCAGAAGGCATGGATCTGCGAAGCGAGCGTCCCTCAGACTGCCGGTTGCAGCGTTCCTTGGTTTCGGTGCAAGCTCAAGGGCTTTGCGCCTCTCATCTCGATCTTGGAAAATAGCCGCATCGCCTGAAGGATCGTGCGTCATACCAGGCACGCTTTCTGCAGCGCCTCCGATGCCGTTCAAAATCAGCCGCGTACTGCGCCTTTGTCGGAGACCGCCGACTAAGCCTAATGGGCCAATCCCGACGAATAGCTCGCTCAACAACCGAAACGCGTAGGACCTTAGTCTTATACTCGAAGCCAAAGGTCCCAGGCTCGTTGCCAAACAGATCCCCGGATGCATATTGTCCGGTCAGCGCCGAGGGGGCAACGGCGAGGATGAGCCGAGGTCTGGAGTCCCCAATGGTATTCTCGTTCACTGAAAGAAAAGGTCGCGTTTTCGACTTCGCCTTTCGACTGCTCACCAGCCCGTTCACGTTCGGAGTCTACATCGCATTTGCGGTGGCAATTGCTTTTCTCGCGAGTGCGCAGACAGGCATTCCGGCTTACGTGCTCGTGCCCGTTTGCTTCATGGCGGTAACCCTTCTCGATCCGCCGGCGAGGCTGATGAAAGTTCGAGAGCGCCGGCACCGCCCGGTTGCGACCAGGCGGCTCAGGCGATTGACAGCTGCCAACAATAATCTTCCGAGCGAGCTTGCGAAAAGAGGCACGCGGGCAATAGATCGCCGTCGCTGATCGGACCCGCGCGAACCCCGGAGCCACGCCCCGTCCGCCCCTCCGGGGCAAGCTCCGGGGCTTTCCCTGGCGCCTGCTCCATGGCCCGCGCAAGCACTTACGCTTCATCGCGGCTGCCGCTTAGCGTAAACGCTTGCCACTCTCATCGAAGACCAGAGCGCAGGCCGGATCGAAGCGGGCGACGATGCGGTCACCGGATTTGAGGCCGCGTCCGTTCTTCGTTTCGATCACGACGAGTTCGCCATTGCCGTGGCGGGCATAGGCGAAGGTCTCGCCGCCGAGATGCTCGAGCATGTCGACGGTGAGATCGAGGCTAGCCGGACCCTGTTCGTTGAAATGTTCGGGACGGATGCCTATCGTCACCGTGGTTCCCGGCACGGCGCCGGCGAGGCTCACCGGAATGATCGCCTCGCCATAGTCCGGCAGCCGTACATGAAGTTGCTCGTTGACGCTCTCGATCACGCCTTTGAGGAAATTCATCTTCGGCGAGCCGATGAAGCCGGCAACGAAGAGATTGGCCGGATCGTCATAGAGCTCGAGCGGCGAGCCGATCTGTTCGACGACGCCGGCCCGCAAGACGACGATCTTGTCCGCCAGCGTCATCGCCTCGACCTGGTCGTGGGTCACGTAGACGATGGTGGCGGCAAGCTGCTTATGCAGCCGGGCGATCTCGATGCGCATGTGCACGCGCAGTTCCGCATCGAGGT
>Ga0214544_1010382_pt1 | contig 13732 bp, 4 predicted proteins | sample CNSS3metaG_FD_160074 | JGI IMG/M metagenome (GOLD analysis project Ga0214544, IMG submission 160074) | Root nodule microbial communities from cowpea collected in UCLA plant growth center, Los Angeles, California, USA - CNSS3 | ecosystem: Host-associated > Plants > Roots > Nodule | place: USA...
ATATATAGCTTCATGAGAGATTATTATATCTAAAGGTATCACTGTGATACAAATTGTTAATAATGCAGAAAATCCAGCAGCATCTAATAAGACCCTATATATTTATTGAATGTTTTCGGTAGAATTGATTTTACACTGTGTAAAGTGAATGAATGAGTGCCTAAATTAAACATTATGTGCCCCGGTTTGTAAAATTCATTTTGCTTGTAAACCAAACAAGCACTTTTCAAGCATTGATTGGATTTATCTGGTGTTGATCCATGTCAGCTCGTTTTAGTTCCAGTAAATTACATTGACATATTTACATCCTCTGTTTTTTAATGATTATTTTATTATTATTGTTACTTCTTTTAAAAAATATATGTATAATATAAAAATCGAGAACAATTCAATGTTTTTAAAATAAAAGAAAAATTTGTGCAAAAGTTTCAAAAAAACTATAGTATTAGCTTATTTCAAGAAAACCGCAAAAGTGTTGTTGTGATTTAGTGTTTTTTAGTTTCTTCTACTATATTCTTCCCTCATTTCTTCTCTGATCATTACCTTTGGAACTTGTAACTAGGCTCTAGTTGTGCATTTATTTTACATTTGTTTCTGCTCAATTATGAGTTAATGATAGAGAAAAGGTCTAGAATAAAAGGCTTGCCAGTGAACATCTTCACATGAAAATCTTAAAAGAGAAGCATCACTAAATCTAGAAAAACATGCCAGAAATTCAAGAAGTGGTTGCATTGGTTAAAAGATCATGGTTTATCATACACACGAACGTGTATTTAATATACAATCTAAACAGTTAGTTTTCCGATCAATGGCTAGACCTTTATTCTTTAACCTAAAAACTTAGTCCTGAGAAATTTTATGATACACAAACAAGCATGTAGGTATGATACTATTTAAGGTTGCCCTTCCATTATGCAACCCCTCACACTTTAAAAGGTCACTCACTACTTGCAGAATAAAACTTTAAGAACTAGACAAGAGTGGAAAGGGTGGTATCATATATATAATATAGGTATTTAACTTTTGAGAACTTTATAATTGAAAGGTGAAAGAAAAAAGAGAATAAGCTTGTTGAGAAGGAACATCCAGAGGTATGTGCTTTCCCTTACTTTTCTCTCCGCTGTGTTCGTTTGTTGACAATTCCTTCTCTTATCAATAAAAGAATGCCAAATTAGCTTGATTTCCATGAAATCATTATCCAAAACTTTTGGTTGTGATATATCGTTCACTATGTGCTGTTCCCATTTCATTTTCTAAGAAGTGACTTTAAGATTGATTCAATTATATAAAACCAATGATTTATAAGTCTAAGATTTTGTATTCATTTATTATACTGTAAATTTATTTTATTTCTAATTGATATATAAATTTTTTAATACACCAGATAGATATAGTTTGAACGTGAACTAAACATTAATAAGTAAATTAAGAGGATAATGAGATAAACTTAACAAATAATAAATATCTTTATAGATTTCACAAGATATTATCTGAAAAAGTTAAATTTTATATTTAACTAAATCCTATTAAATTAATTTGTATATAAATAAGAGATATTTATACTTATTTATATACTATAAATTTGTTAGTAAAAAACAAATCTACAAAATATTATAACCCAAAAGAATAATATATTTTTGTCTTCGAAAATTTACGATATTAGGGTTTAATGTAATGCGGTCGAGTGGATGGCATTTTCTATTATCACTAGAGAATCCCAGGTGATGTGATTCATAGGTGAATAATGTGCACTGTTTAAGGTAAAATGGAGTAGAGAGAAAAAAATGTTAATGAAGCAGACCTTTAAAAACAATGGATTTGAGAAAGAGGAATCTAAAAGCATCAATTCATTAGTTTGATTGTTCAACTTGTGACTTTCGAAGGACATGAAATAATGAAACTGACCAAGAGTCAATTTTTTGGCACATATGATTCATCAGATGCTTCCAACTGTAGTGAGCTTTTGGTAAGGTTTGTTGAATGATGAACTTTATGACAGTCGCACAGACAACAAAGAAATTCTCCTAGGATAATCCCTAGCATATACCAGTACAAGAAAAAATGATTAAAATAAAAGGTAATAATAAACTTCAAACGAACAATTTAAATTAATAAACTTCTCTAAAAATGGTTAAAATAATAATCCTAGGATGAATAATTAATATATATAATATATATATATATATATATATATATATATATATATATATATATATATATATATATATATATATATATTCCCCTTTTTCTAAATTTGATTTTACAAAAATAAAGGTAACCAAGAGTAGAAGAAGATTAGTTTAATAAGAGCTTTTTTCTTCTAAAAGTACGAGATCATTTCTATTATTTTGCATGCATGGAGTTAAACTTGTATATACACATTCTAATAGAAAAGGATAAATATATTTTAAAGCTCAACTGATACCTAGCAAGAGAAGCTAATTAGATTTATAATTCCAAATTTATATGAGTTGCAAAATGAGGTTGAGTAACTTTGAATAAATTGATATATGATATTATTTCGTTTTCTTTTTGTTCGTTATGCATGGGTTTGTTTAGGAAAGACATGAAAAAATTCGTTCCTTTATGTTAGGTACCCATGAAAACATATTCATAGTTTTTTTCTTTTATATCGTGAATATTTGTATATATTTTTCTAAAATAATTAAATAAAATTGTTCAAAAATAAATATTTAAAATATAAATTTAGGAATTTTTTTTAAAATATAATTCATATCAAATTATTCAATAAAATATTATAAATAAACTTGATTTTCCTAAAAAAAATTCAAATAAATTGTATCAACATATAAATTTTAAAAAATTAATCTTTGGACCCAAGTGACCTACTGGACCATGTTTAGTGGAATTCAATAATAATAAATTACTAATCAATTTGTCTAATAAACTATTAAAGCGTTGAAGCTTGTCGACAAGAAAAAAAATGTAATTAAAAAAATATATATATATATATATATATATATATATATATATATATATATATATATATATATATATATATATCCGATATTGATAAAAGAATTTGACGACTAAAATAATATAATGAAATTAAACATAATTTTAATAGTTATTATCTATGTAAAATTACTAAAATTCATCCTAAATAGTATGAGAGTTTTTCCTTTTTCTATTCACATTCTTTCCTTATTCTTTCCTTAGGTGTGAACAAATATATAGAACAAAGTTAACTTTTTTTTAATCATCAAGTACATTGATTCTGATTTTGCTTTTATAAAAACAAAAAACAAAAAATATGGCGATAGAGTAGAATAGTCAAATGATACTTTACGACTATGGGTTAGGAGTATTTTTTTTTTTAATGTTTGAGATTTCAAACATCAATTAGGAAGTCCTTGAAAGTTGAACTTACTTATTTGATAAATTTATTTTATGTTTCATTGAATGTCAAAATTAATGTCTAAGACGATCATTGCATTGCATTCAAAACAACATAATATATATTATTCAACTACGATCATTGAATGCTTTTCTGTTGAATGATATTATTCGATTAAACTTAAGTTGGAAAAAAGTTAAGTTCAACCAAACTTAACTTCATTAACTAAAATCCAAACAATATATATATATATATATATATATATATATATATATATATATATATATTTTGTATGTGTGTGACATTTGAAAATTGTAAGAAGGAAAAAATATTGCAAGAAGGTAAAAAAAAATGAAACATAAAGATGATGCATAAAGTAAGTGTGTAATTTTAGACAATGTTAAAGTAAATATCGGAGGAGAATTGCTGGGCAAATCTCCTTTGGCAGATAGCTGAATGTGTGTGGTGATACCTGCCAAAGAGAACTTGCCCTGTAATCCATCACCAACAACAAAAGCTACTACACATTGCACATAGAGCATGGGTGGTGATGGCAAAATTATTTATGCCTTCCTAGAATGGGTATATCCTATGGAACAATGCCATTCATACGCTTTTATTCCTTTCTCTTCCAACCATCCCTTTTCCGAAACTCATTTTACTCAACATAATAATTTCAACTATCTTTACTATCTACCAATGTAAAACACTAAATTTCAACATTATGTTAAAGGATACTCATGGTTCCACTTTTAATATAGGAACTCCTTTATATTTTTTGATAAATCATTTATGCCCTTTATAATAAATGAGATCTTATATTTAAATTAAATTCTTATTAATTCAAAATATCGCATGGATTAAAATTTAAACAAAATATTATGAAAATTAAAATTTGAAGTTTTACAATATAAAAATTAAATTTTTGTTAGAGAATGGTTTAATTATTATACCCTAAACTTATCGTACAAATTATGTAATGCGAATATCCGTTTTAAAATTATATTACGATATATTCTATCACTATTACGAAAATGATATTTAACATAGTTTATTTATTAATATTTACATCAATTATGTCTGATATAAATGTCATTTCATTAATGTGTAATAATTTCTTTAATAGTTTTTATATCGTTTTTTTAAATCTTTAATTCTTAAACTTATATATAATCGAAACATATTATAATTATTATGATTAAAACTGATATAATATGTATTTTAGTAATTAATTTCGAATTATACTGTCGTGATACATTATAAAAAAACGATCTTTTTGAACGTTGTCATATTAAGACGATCACAATATAATTTTTTGTAGTGTGGATTCTATTGTACTATAACCTATACAAAATAATGAAATGATGACAAAATATAAAACATGGAAATTTGATTAATTCCATAAAAAAAAAAAAAATCTTCAAATGAGAATGTGTGAGGAAAATAGTCTCATATTAGATAAAATCAACTTTGGTGTTTAATTTTCTTCTTCTTATTATTATTATTAAATATGAGTATAATGTTTTCTTAGTAAACAGCACACCAAAATCGCTTTTCTTTCTATTATTTTGGTATGTGCGAGAAAAACTAAAAAGAAAACATTCATGTTCTCTTTGTAATTGTTTTTTCTATTTAAAAAAATATTATTTTTCCCTAAAATAAGAGAGATAAATATTATAATTTTTTTAATAAAATTACATTATTATTTACTATTATTATTTTTTTGTTCTTTTCATATTTTATTTTAATTGTAAATTCTTAGGGTTACTGGTGCCATTTGCTCAGAAATATATGCCTCTCCTAGATCCGAAGGTATATCCTCTTCTTTGAATGTTAGTTAACACATGCTTGTTGGAGAATATATATTTTCTTAAATTATTAACAACTTTTATTTAATTTTTACATAAAATATGAATTATTATCTTAAAATAAATTTAACCTACCATTTAAAAACAATAAGCTATGTTAATTGGAGTAACGCAATTGTAACATTAACCTCATTTTTGCTCTCAGCAGAACCTAATAAAATCAGAAAGGATCGAAGTCCAATGGCGACCTTTCTCTTTCCTTTGACTGAACAGACTCAAGTGTATTTTTTGGAGCGTTTTGAAAGTTATTCCCAAACATGCAAAATACAACTAAATTTGTGTAAAGTTTTACACACGGAAGCCTTTTCTTGTCTAAAAATATTCGGTGGTTTGGAACCACACTGAACACTAATATATTCTTCTGAATGAGTTAAACATCATGAATATTTCTGAATATCTCATGTATTATGAACTAATTTCCAAAGAAGCAATAATATCAGGAAATTGCTGAGAATCATTGAAGAAAATGCGAATGTATGAAAAGCATTTATCATGACATGTCTAGTAATGCATGCAATCGAATTTCTTTCTACTGCCATTAATGTTTTTTACAACTGGTAACAAAAGAATCAGCATATCCTATCGAACAATGCCTTCATTATATTCTTCTCCTTGCCATTTCCTTTTTGCTCAACCTTTCTTACTTCATTTTCTTTTTTCTTTTTACTCTTAATTACCATAATTGATCTGAATTCCCAAGTTTAATTATCAATTCAAAGTCTTTTTATCAGACAGGAAAAATCATTATGTTAATTAGAAGAAAAACATATAATGTTTCTCTTAGTGTTGTTATTCTTAGTTCAGTGTGATTTTTGTTAGAATCCTTTAGTTGTGAATGTATTTCTCTTTCTTCATTGTGTATATATTCCTCCTTTCAACGTAATAATGGACGCAGCAGTCTCTATTGATCCTTTTTCTTGTTTTCCCAAATGCTATTTTTTGATATAAAAGCTCTTCTTTTTTAAGAGTTCAATCTAAAGAGTTTTGTTGTGTTTCTTTTCAATCATGCCTCATATATAATATAAAATGTTAAGTTTAATCAGAGAATAGAATTAGCCATATATATAATAACGTTAAATTTTTTTTTTTACATAAGTGATTATTCTCATAACACAATACTGTTTTAAAAATAATATATATATATATATATATATATATATATATATATATATATATATATATATTACTTCTGAAATTAGTTTTAATGTTGACAATTAAATTTTATAATATATAATAAAAGTATGAAAGCTTCTAAATTATACTTGTAATTTGTACAAACTTTTAAGCCTTACATTGTTTTTCCTCGTAAAATATATATCTTTACCTACTATTTATTTATTTTTTATTAAAAAATATTAGTTATTGCATTTTGTTAGCAGAGGTTAATCCACAAATTATTTATTTTTCATTAAAGATTTTTTGTAATTCCAGGTCGCATATATATAACATGTTATATTTCTTCCTTCAAATGTTAATACAATACAAAAAATAAAAAATAAATTGTGACCAATTTTAGTAAGCAATAATTATCAGTAATTATAATAATCAATTTACAAAATTAAAAGTTATTGACTACAAAAATAGTTATTTTATAAATAAAAAATTATAATTAATCATTAAAGTGGTCTTTAAAATTAGTTATCTTGGTTTTATCTACAAAAGAAAATTGGTCACTAAAAATTAACAACCTAGATTTTGGATACCAAGATGAGTTAGTTTCTAAATTAATTATCAATTATAATTTTTATTTATTATAATGATTATTTTAATAACCAATAATTTTTAATTTTATAAATTAGTATCTAAATTGATCACTACAATAACTAATTATTTTTTGTTTCTAAGATTGGTATATAATTGAGAATTTTCTTGTAGTAGTGATAACATTATTGTTAATGGAAAAAGACTTAAGATGATGCATTTAAGGCAATATGTTAATTTTATTATAGTATTTGTATATTTGTTGATATTTTATATATTATTTATAATAAATTTATTGTCCACATATGTATTTTAAATGTATACCTTTTCATTAAAATTGGTTTAAAATTAAAATAGCTACATTTGAATTGCACAAAAAGGAAAAGTGATAACCAAAGTTCTTAAAAAAATTCTAAAACAAAGCTTTGAGAAGAAGAAAACACACACAATTCTACAAGAAATATTAAAAAAACCAGGTTGGAGGGTTTACAAGAAAATGCTGTAATTTGACAACCTTACTAAAGATAAAATATAACATAAACGAGATATGATCTATCTATACATAAAAAATTAACACTACTTTTAATTTAAAACTTTAAAATAATAGATTTATGAATTATATGTTGTTCAACTTTTTTTATTTTACAATGAGACTTATATTCATATTTGCATTCCCAACAATAAAAAATTAAATTTAGCTAAATATAATAAAAGTATTTTTCAAATCGTATTCTTTTTCTGAGTATACTTGAAACATTATCATTCAGCAGAAATAGGTAATGTAAGTTAACAAAAAATTAAGTGAAAAATGCAAAGAGAAAATGATCCTAAGAGAAGAACAAAGGATATTATATAGTAGCATGCAGAAGAATCACTGGGCAAATCTTCTTTGGCAGGTTGCACACTATGCATATATATGTCTAAGATAGTATTGGAAACTGCCAAAGGAGAAGTTACCCTGCAATGCATCTGCAACTGGGAAGGTATACGACTGAATGGCTATTGGAAATGTTATTTATGGCTTCATAGACTCAGCATATCCCTTCGAATTATACCTCATTTTCTACTGCCTCTCACCTTTCCTATGCCTTTGTCTAATCCTTTCTCAACAGAATCTTTTTAAAGTGAAAAATCAAAGTAAGTTTAAAGGTGAAACCTTTCTTTCAGTATTATAGTTTCCTCAAAATTAATTATTTTTATTTCAAATTGGTAAATGTATAATTATAATTATTATTCTTTTTGAAAAAAAAAATCTTGACTTTATAAAGAACTGTTTGAAAAACCATATATTTTTCTTTCCTGTCATGTGACCAAAATTCAACACATTACATATTTCGTTATTTATATTTCAATTGTCATATTGCTAAATTTAAATTTATTTTGCTTTGAAAAAGTGTCCGCAGCATGTGAAATTTGGTTCTTCATTTGCTTATAAAAGCTACTAAATAAGATCGACTTGATTGGTATTTTAATCCCTAATTCAATGAGATTCTGTAATTTTTTTCTTTTCGATTCGTTCTCGTGAATTTTTTTTTTTTATAATTATTGATGAAATTTTATCGACAAAAATAAATTTGTGGATAAAGTTAAATTTATCAACAAATTTTAGAATTTAAGTTATTGATGGATATTTTCATTTATAATTAACTTATCGGTAAAACATGTTGATATGAGTTGACTCATCATAGATTGAGTTAAAAGAGAGTCAATTCAAACTTACTCATTTTTTGTGTACCAAAAATTTGGTAACCTAACTCGATCTACTACAAATTGGTGAGTTAAGGGTTAACTTACTTATAAATATTCTATTTTTGTAATTTATTTATTTATTTATTGCAAAACAATGTATGTAGATTGAATTGATTTATTTTTAATAATAGTTGAATCCCAGGGTTCATCAAATTCTTCAAATATTATTATAAATATAATAGTTAAAATATCAACACACATAACTTGATAAACAAATAAATTAAATATCAAAACTATTCAAACATTATTAAATAACATTATAGTATTTAAAATGATCAAATTGTGAATCTATATAATTATAAGTAATAAATAATTACACTAAAAAACTTATAAAAAATGTAAAAAAAAAATTAATAAAATGTTGTTGTTGGTAGGATACGGGTCAACCCACATTCAACTTGATTCGAACTCATTTAACCCATGGTTTAAGTGAGTTGGGTTCAGTTTAACCCATATTTTAAAAAAACTCATTTTGTCATTTCTACTTGTCGATATGATTCATTAGTAAATTAGAATTTGTATTATCGATGGGTATTTTTGTCAATAATATATTCGATAACCAATTCTGTTGATAAATTTCAATAATATGCAATTCCTTTTACCAATAGATTCTTTCGTTGATAAATCTATTGATAAAATAACCAACAAATTTCTCGCCAATTCTGATGAGATTTTTTTATATATTAAGGTGGGAACAAGACAATAACCTTTTATGAAAGCATGGAGGCATGGGTGAAGTTGGGGTCTAAAGGGATTCTGAGGGCGTGGATGGGGTGGTTATAGGTTGAAGGGGGAAGAAAAGGTGAGGGTGAAGGTGGTGGATGTCGATGTGGCGGTGGTGTTGTTTAGGTGGGTGGTGGTTTGTATTATGGGAGAAGAGGTAGAGGGAGAATAGAGTTTGGATTGACATGTGGTCACCTTAAGTGTTAATACCAATTTAATAGAATGGATCACATTAAGTCATATGTTAAATAAAATACATATTGTGTTATATAAGGTCAAGATGATCTTGGCTTGTACTAGGGTGAGATAATCTTAGTTGGTACCACAACGACATACCTAGCTTAGCTTGGACAGGAACATAGCGGTCATGGGTGAGTGATGTTCACGTTAGCCTAAACACGGTAATAACACATATGTTTGTCGACAAGACATTCATTAGCATTTATTAGCAGATCTAAACTTTCCTAAAATAAGCCAATGTGATTTATTTTCAGCTAAAATTGATATCTTGAAATTTTTTCTTACTTAATTGAACCACCTATGTCATATAAACTTACTTGAACATTGGAATATTGTTTACATGTATCCAACCAGGGGCGGATCATTCATAGTGCAGGGAGGGGCCATGGCCCCCCCAATATTTTTGAATTTTTTTTTAAATTATATGTATGTTTTTGAAATTTTTTTAAATTATATTTATATTTTTGAAATTATTTTAAATTCTATATATCTTTTAAATTTTTAAATTTTTTTTAAATTATATGTAGTATATTTTAAAAATTAATGGAAATTAAATTGTGTGACTTTTTATTTTTTTTATAAAACACAACCTTTAATCTTAACAAAGTTGGTCATCTAGCTTTTTTTAGTCTTAATTTAGTTCCGATTTTTGAAAAAGTTGATGCAATTTGGTTATTTTCATTAAATTTTTGAAGCGAATCAAAAGATTTTTCATACACTTGGATTATATTAATTGCACCAACAAAACAAAACATCTTTATTAATCGTTTCTATTTTCAACAAATTAAGACTAAAAAAACATTAGACAACAAACTAGACATTTCTAGACAAATAAAGAAACAAAAAAAAATTATTAAACCAAATATTTATTAAGATATTTTTTATTTCTTTCTCATTGTCTTTCTAAGTTTTCACAAATTGTATTTATCTCTTATTCTCATATGTTTTCTTTTTTGTTTTTGAAGAAAAAAAAATTAGACACACTCATTTTTTTTTTCTGATTTCTCATTTGTTTTTTGTTTCTTGAAAAAAAAAAGGGAATTCTCTATCGTCTTACCTGATAATAAAATATTAGTTTAAGAGTTATTAACATGATTTTTTTATCTTACAAGCCTTTTGCAAATTCATTTTTTATGAATATATAAGATAAAATTTGTATTCTAATATTATTTTGAAAAAAAAATTATATAGATGGAAAATAAAATAATAGATTTATTTATTTTTAAATGATTAAAGGGAAGCTATTTGTGAAGATAAAAACAGATACATTCCACTTCTTCATATATTAAAATATTATACTAATAATCTAATCTAATGATCCAATTGTTTAGTTTAAAGAATTATTTTTTGAAACATTACACTAATAATCTAATTTAATAATAAAAAAATTATATTATTTAGGTCCCTCCAAAATTTTTGGTCAATATCCGCCACTGTATCCAACCTTCCTACTCATTTCAGAGACGGCGTAAAAACATCTCAAACAAAAAAGTGAAAACATATCAAAATCTTGTAACTTATCTTGATACCATACAAAAACGACTAAATTGAAGAAAAAAATTAAAAAATCGTATAGAATAAATCTCTAAATATTAAAACTAAAATAATAAATAAACCGATAAAATTAATAACACATATGATCTATATTATACATTTTAGTTCACTATAATTATAAAGAATTAATATTTGTCAGTTTGTCGATAGAAAAATCAAATACATGTCGATTAATTATTATATTAATATGTAAATAAACATATTACAAACGACCAAATTATTTGCTTGTAATAGGTTACTATAGTGAGAAAAAATGAAGTATTTTTTTTTTTTTCAAGATGAAACCAAATTATGTAGATGTTTTAAACAGCCATGTACGTTTCAATTACTCTTGATTAAGTAACAAAGCAAAATTTTCCTTTTAAGTAAGTAATCTAATGGCCGTAAGTAGTAGAATTTAAAACCAAAAAATGGAACAACTAATTTAAGTAAGTGTGAAAGGAATAATTAAGTGGTGTTGTGAAAGACGTTATGTGATGTATCATGCTTGCTTGCTTAGATCATGATGTGATAGCTTGAGTAAGAAACCTTCAAAGTGATCATGGATTCAGTAATTATTATAATTCATTTTTAGATGGCAAGATAATGCTTTAAAGATACCAATAATTAAGAAGTATTAGTGCATTCTATCAATAAAAATATTTAATTGTGTTTATATATACCAAATGTATTACAACAGCAATTTTTTCAAGAAATATTCTTTGACATTAATTTTTATTCCGTTTCTTTCTACAGTGTTTGTTTTTCGTGCAAACGTTGCCTGAAATGTCTTTTAAATACCAATAAACAATATTATTGTTCAAGTACCACATTATTTTGTTGTCTGTAGTTAAATTCTAATTAATAACTAGCGTAATTATTTTCCTGTCCAATATCTTGTGAAGAACATTTGGAAATATATAAGAAGAAAAAGTAAAATAAAAAATACAATGAAAAATCATATTTAAAAACCGATGTTCCAAGTAGATGAATGTGTATTATTTGCTTTTTATCCAAAGTAAAAATTTGATAATTGATTCCACCAATTTATACTGCATTTTGAAATATAAGAAAATGGTATAAATAAATTTTGGATTACTTAGAAACAAAATATAGTGAAAATAAATATAAATGCTATAAAAATATTAAATTTTTAAGCAAGTACATAAAAATAGTAAATACAATAAACATTTCCTTCTTGTGGAAATTTAATTAGGGGAAATATTTTTATACACGAGACAAAAACAATTTTTTTTTCTTGAAATAAATAATACAAATTTTACATTTTCATCTTATATTTTTCCTTTTTCATTTCCTTTTTTTAGTTTCACCAGAACAAACTTAGCGTCAAAGAAAAACCTTAGACAGCGTGGAAGAATTTTTAATAGACCCTACAAATAAAATTATGCCCACTACTTTAACTACACAGTGAAACATATTAAGTAACCATATGTGGCGAACATCACATAAAAATAGAATAGAATCACCAAATAAAGAACCAACAAAGTATCAGAAGGAAAATAATTATGTTTACATATGTGAACATGTTAGGTCAGAATTAAAGTACCTTTCAACGGAGAGTGATCAATAAGAATATATGTTTTCAGATTTTGTGTTTACGCATTCATAGGGAATCTGATTTTAATTTGTTGGGAAGAAAAAAGAAATGGGACCAATATGAAGAAAGAAGATTCTGCAGCACATTCTCTTTGGCTTCTACAAGCACAGAGAGATTTGTTACTGGTGACTACCAAACACTATTATTAATTATGACCACCAAAAAGTTGTTTATGTTGAAACTAGAAGCAGCGTAAAGAGAGATACTTTAATCAATTAAGATTATTATTATTATCCATCAAAACTTTGTGCTCACAAAGTACTTGAAGCACTTTAAGCCCTGTCTGGTTTAAGAAACTAACTGTGAATAATGTCTTATAACAAAATATTGATTTGACTCACCTAAATTTTACATCTTAATTGCACACAAACATGAATTAATCTTCCAATTGCAGTGTGTTAGAGATGCTGGAATGAAAACCTAATGCAAGCCAAGGGAGAGTAATTAGGTCATAAATCATATTTAATTGCTTGTCATATTTAGCTCGCAACGAAAACTAACCAACTGGACTAAAATATTTAAATAAAAGTGAGTAGATATGATCACATTTGTATTTATATATTTAGAATTAAATATATTTTTAGTGACTTAATTTTCAAATGCGTTTTAAAGTAACATTTGATTTGTTTACGTCGTTTAACACATTTTCGTTTCGATGTTAGCTGGAAAATGCATTTGAAACGTAAAGTAAACTTAACAAAATTTTGTTAAAATAACTAAATTCACATATTTATAATGATTAAAAACTAAATTAGTACAAAATTTTAAAAAAAGACTAATTCTGACTTTCAATGAAAGTTAAAGAATAAAAAACATATTTAACCCTTATATTTACAAGATCATACGGATGAAAATTTTAGAGTATAAACAAAACTTTTGAAAAAGAGAAAAACATATATATATATATATATATAAAAGCAACTTCATTCAACTATATTTCAA
>Ga0214544_1010383_pt1 | contig 13730 bp, 11 predicted proteins | sample CNSS3metaG_FD_160074 | JGI IMG/M metagenome (GOLD analysis project Ga0214544, IMG submission 160074) | Root nodule microbial communities from cowpea collected in UCLA plant growth center, Los Angeles, California, USA - CNSS3 | ecosystem: Host-associated > Plants > Roots > Nodule | place: USA...
ATAGTTGGGCTCAGCCCATTATGTATTTCTGGGATTTGGCCCATTATCAATATAAATAAACTGTCCTTTGTGTAGGGTTTACACAAGGGAGATTAATCCCAAAACCCTATTTCATCTTATTTTACAAGTACCATGCACGAGATGTCTAGTTGGAGTGTTGGAGATCCCACATTAACTAAAGATAAGGTGAAAATATAAGTGGGACAATCTCACCTTACTAGCCGGTTTGTGAGAATGAGTTGAGTTTAAAAACATTTCTTAACATGGTATCAAAATCTATCTTATCAAAGTTTTCATGATTACTAGGAGAAGATGGAAGCATAGTACCTCCAGATCAATTTCAATTGTGGAAGAAAATTGATTTTCAGTTTTGTGCTCTACTTTGGCAATCAATAGAGCCCAATATTTTGAACATTATTTTTCTTAAGTAAAAAACGTGCCTTTAGCCAACTAGCTTTTTTGGTTTATTTTCAGGTGCTGTCTCCTGAAATGAGTTTAGCCACAGTGCGAGCTTATATATGGAAGAAGTCCGATGACTTGATTCTAAATTATAGACTAGTTCAAGGAAGGTGACTACAAATTGCATAATGCATTAGAGGTGGGTAATTGAACCTTGGGTTTTCTGAGCCAGTATATGATATTTAATGCTTCTATGAATTTTCATTCCTGTATTTTTTGTATTCTGTAAATGTTATTTACTGCCAACTGGAAAGGGGAAATATTTATTCTAGAATAGTATTTCTTTTCTAAATGATGATAATGTTGATGAAACTTTTCTTTTAGGTTATAAAGCCTAATTTTTATTTATAATTTGTTCTCTTTCAGATTGGATTGAAGTCAGCTCTAACCATGTCTGAATGTTCATTATTGGTATCACAAGTAACTTTTAGTGATTTTGATGCATTGCATAACCATTTCTTTTGTTCTAACGAAAGTTTTACTACTAGAAGAAAAAAAAGTTGGAGAAAAAATATTTTCACTTTATGTACTGAATTTGTTTTTTCCAATACACACACATCACCTAGTGGGTTATAGGTATATGATTTATGCCGTTTCAGAAAGGATTGCAGACCTTATAATGAATTATGATTAATACTTGCAGGTTTTCTTGTGATTATGTAAAATACTTCTGGGCACGAATTCTTCTTGGGTTACCTGCATTGATATGTGGTATTATAGGAATTTGTAAATTTTGGGCCGTCATCTATCACCAAATTTGGTGACATTCTCTAGAGCTGCTTGGATAGTTTTTTCTTTAGTGGAGAGTTGTTACTGTAAATTTTGAGCTAGATCTAGCCGGCATGCATGCTTCTGCTGGACACGGCATCGTCTGCATCTGGCATGAAGAAGGTTTTTATTGACTCTATTCAGAATTAGTAGGGGATTCATACTGGCATAGTGGGGTGTTTTCAGGAATCAGGTAGTTCATTTAGATGACAACAAAAACACTGTAAATTTGAATTGTGCGTTAAATATCTGGCCATAGAAATTTTGTTAATTGGTAATTGCTAATAATATTATTCTCATTTCTTCAAATTAATCATTTGATATCCAGTCCCGTTTATGCATATTTGAGTGTAGTCAGTATGCAATGCTGATAATGGGCCAATGTTGAACGAGCATTATTAGCTGAAACTGTGAGTGTTAATTGCAGCTATGCATCATTTACTCGATGGTTTATATTTCAAATTTATACTAATAATGTTGTAACTGATAATCATGTTATTATGCTTTTATTTTTTGTATGTCTGTTGAGCGAATAAATGCGAACTATGGAAACTGCATATTGCATAGTGGATAGTAGTTTTTTGCCCCCAGGCGATGTCTACTTTTACCTATTGGTGCCTGCTATATTCTAATGCTAGCATTGGTAGCGCACAAGTCATGTATTTTGCATAGATAGAGGTGTAAGTATTCTCTCTTTTTTTCACTGCTTTGAGAGACACGAACGAGAAGCTATTACCAGTGAGGAAGACTTCTGGTCAAATAGAAAGTATTAATACTTTTTAATCCTTGTACTCAAATATGGACTTTAAAGGGAAAGCAACTTTCTCAACAATAGTAAGATATTTACGTTTTCATCACAATCATTTGATTCGAAACGAATTAATTCCTATACTCTATATTATAAAATAAAAAACACGCCTGATATTTTCCTATTCATTAGACAATTACGTTGTAAATTACTTAAATCTTTCATGCACAAAGTCCATACAAAAAAGAAAAAAGAAAAATTTTCATTTCCTCATTCGTGGGATATTGTAAGTTTCATAGATATTGTGATGATTCAAGATTGTACGTTTCTAAGAATTTTTTTCTCAATTGGTGCACATGGAGAGCACATTGTGCTGAGTACCAAAGTAACACGGTTTAATGCAGAGACCATAATTTGGCCCTACGGGGACAGAATCTTGAAAAGTGTCCATATTTGCACTACCCTCACTTATTTCACAATATTACAATAAATTGGTATCATGGTTTATTTCACAAAGTATCTTATGGGATATTTAAATTGGTAACATTAAGCTTTGAAGAATGCATAGTTATTGTTTAACTGTGACAACACAACTTTGTGGTCAATCAATGTTATTGTTCATGCGTGGTAAATCTTGTAACAATTGATGCATTGTCATTTTTTTATGGTAATTTAATTTGTTAGTTAAATTTGGTTCGTTCTTATGAAAGGACATAAATATAAAAATACAAATGTTCGCTTTATAAATAATATATCTGAAACCAAAATCACCATACACAAGAATAAATAACCCTCACTTCGTCTATGAATCATATTATAGAGAATTTCGACATTATTAATGTCATTAACTTCTCAAATTCTTTTGATTGGCTTGTTCCTTCCAATCCTAAATTAGTACAAAATCACGACGAAGATTACTCTGAATATATTATTTTAAAATGTTTAGGATATCTTACAAATACACATTAGGATGTCTAAAGAAAATGATTTCTACTATTATGGACATTATGTTGGAAGAGTCATTGATAAGTTTTTTTCATCAACTAAAATTGATAGAAAATAGCGGTTGATATACCATATCACTCAACTATAGGTAGTAATATCAATGTTACACACAATTAATTCTAAGTTGAATTGACTTGATACATATGATCACATAGCTTTGAAATATTTGATAATTTTATATATTTGTAAGCATTTCAATTTCAATTTCCCTAACTTATCATGAATAATATTTAATTTTTAATATTAAATCTATTATTCAAAGTTTTAAATGCAGATGCATCTTGGATCATTTGTATCTATATAGATTAAAATCCCAATTCATGGATCTCTCAGTTGGAAAAATCAAGACGATCGAATCATTTTCTTTACTTTTTTTATATAAATAATTAGTAATAATAATAATTAAACTTTTCTAAATATAAAATTAAAAACAATATTCAGTATTAATTTATATTAAGTTGTCAAATTTTATTTTTAATATTCAAATAAAATTGAAATTATTAATATTAATTATTTTTATATAATTTATCAATTTTTTTACTTTTATTTAAAAAACAAAATATCACGTCAAAATTTTAATTTTCATGAACTAGATTTTAACCGATATTCTGAAAATTTTCAAATAAGGAAAGTCAGAATTCGCCTTTTTTTAGATGAAATATTTGAACAAATAAAAGGTGCATTACGAGAATGAATTCAGTGACTTTTTTTTTGGAATAGTGTGATTGGAAAAAAAAAGTGTTTTGATTGAATTAAAAGAAATAGATAATTATTTAAACTTTTTAAAGAGATAAGTTGTTGACACTTTCCATCACACATAGACATCCCATAATGAAAGCTAAGAACTTGGAGGAAATACAAATGACGGATGCATTCAGGCACTGTTCACCACTCATAAGAGGTGAATAATATAATAAAATAGTCGATTTACTTATTTTTCTTAAAATATATTTTGAACACAATTTTAAATTCACACATACATTTTTTTACATTTTAAAATAAATATACTCAAATAATATCATCTGTCTATAATATTTGAAACTTTTATCATGCTATAAAATTACTTATATAATTTTTTAAACCCAAGAAATACAGGCCTTTAAATATCAGTTAATCTTTATTGTATGTTGTAAGTGAGATATCATAATGAAACTTTAATTTTAATTAAAAGTAACACTCAAAAAACGTGTAAGAAACTAAAACAGAACTGAATTTGTCCATGTTGGAACATCTTCCTTTTATGGCAATTAATTAATGTTGATAGGCAAAATCCCACTTCCACGCCTCCACTTTGAAATATATCGGTAGTCTTCGAAAATTAAAATATGATTTTTAGTATAATAAAAAATAATTTTACTGAAAAAATTTAATTTTAATATTTTGTGTTTATGTTTGAGATGCTTAGGTAGTTGTATTTAAATTTTAGGGTTAAATATTTTTTGTCTATCGAATTTTACTAAAGTTTTTTTCTAAAATTTTTGACTAATTTAGTCTTTCATCTTTAAATATATGTAAATTTAATTTTTTTATATTTAATTTATATTATCAAAGTAAAATGATTTGAGATTCTTTTAATAACAAAAAGAAATGGGATTTAAATTTTTATTGATTTCTTATATTATTTTTCTATTAAACCTCATAAATACTGATTTTATTATTTAAAAATATATTAATTTCTTAATATTATAACACTAATGTATTTTAAATACAAAAAAAAAAAATAACATACAAGAATTACGTGGACTCGAACAATTATATTATGGGTTAAATATGTTTTTGGTCCCTCAAGTTTTAGCAAAAATTGGAATTAGTCCCTCATCAAAACTTTTGATCAATTTAGTCCTTCATCTTTCAAAATGCGTGAATTTAGTCCTTTTAACCAAATTTTGTTAAGTTTTTTTTTTTACGCTTCAAGCGCATTTCATGATAGTATTTAAATTATTTACACTGTTCGACACATTTTTGTTTCAATGTTAACTTAAATACTATCATGAAATGCGCTTGAAACGTCAAATAAACTTAACAAAATTTGGTTAAAAGGACTAAATTCACGCATTTTGAAAGATGAAGGACTAAATTGATATAAAATTTTGATGAGGGACCAATTCTAAAATTTACTAAAATTTGAGGGAAAAAAACATATTTAACCCTTATATTATTAAGTGACCTCTATTCTAATAAGCACAATAACAATTAGAATCACATGGGGTTATTGTAAAACGGTTGTTGTGTTGGTAATGTCTTGTTGTGTTGATGCAGATAGAACACATCAGTTCCCACACTAAATGCATGTGGCCCATGCTGTCAGATTAATAATTGAAATTCATGGGGTATATCTTCAATCCTCTAATTTCTTGATTGAGAGGGATGAGATATTTGAATAAATGTGAACATGAGTAAATATCAAGATGATTTTTTTTTTATTATTTTAGTATTAAATTTTAATTATGTGTTTTGCTCTGATAACAAAAAATACAGTTATTGTTTTAATTATCAAGATGTCTTTGTTTTGCTCTTATTTGAGGGAAGTGATTTTTTTTTTTTTTTCATTTTAAACATTTTTGAAGCTTTTTTACCATTAACAAACTACCGCGTTTTTTTTTTTTCTTTTATTTACACATCAGAGACAGACAATTATATCGTACATAGTACTACCTATTTGCGGACGATAATGTCTAACGAGTGGTCTTGTCTTGTCACTCCAATTTTTTTATTTTTTCTTTTATTTACACATCAACTTCATGCAAACAGACAATTATATCGTACTTAGTACTATCTAATTGCAGATGATAATGTCTAATGTCACTCCAAATTTTTTATTTTACATATAAATTAGTACATAATTTAAACTAACCTTTTAATTTTAATATATTTTGTGAAGACCACACACAAATCGAGATTAACCACACAAAATATGAAAAAGCCAAACCATGGTTACTGAAAATTCTGTGACTGGTGCAGCACTTGATAAAGGATCTGTTAAACGAGTGGCATTGTGACACTTTGGGTCCATCACAGTAATCCTATGTTATCGAAACGTGTTTTCAATTTATTTTGTGCCAATGCATTTCATTTATAAAACACCAACACACTTAGCTCCAGAAACTCACACACCCACTATCTGCTTAGTTTCTCTTCTGTTCTTTCATAATTCTCATGGCCTCATCATCATCTTCTTCCTCTTCTCTAAACTTTACAGTGCGAAGGTGCGAACCAGAGCTGGTGCCTCCTGCTATCCCCACTCCTCATGAAGTTAAACTACTTTCCGACATTGATGATCAAGATGGTCTGCGTTTCCACATTCCGTTGATACAAATTTACCGAAAGCACGCATCGACGGCAGAGAAAGACCCAGTTCAAGTGATTCGACAAGCACTGTCGCAAACACTTGTCTTCTATTACCCATTTGCGGGTAGGCTCAGAGAGGGGCCTCACCGCAAATTGATGGTGGATTGCAACGGAGAAGGTGTCATGTTCATTGAAGCTGATGCTGACGTCACACTCGATGAGTTCGGTGATTCTCTCCACCCTCCATTCCCATGCTTCCATGAACTGTTATACCATGTTCCTGTCTCACAGCAAGTTACCAACATCCCCCTTCTACTCGTACAGGTTCAATAATGCTCTTTATTCATCACATGCTCTTTCCGTTAGTGAAACTTTCTGAAATTAAATTTTATTTCCGTTACCTTTATTTATCTGTGTTTCTATTGAACCAATTTCCATTTTTTTCTCCCCATATACTTTCTTCAAGATACCTCCGTCATAATGAATCCTCACTTCAGCCACCGAAACTTTTAAACATTACTACACCTATATCTTAGAAAAAGTTAATCTTTTTATTTAATTCTTCCTAAATTACTTTACAATTTAAAATAAAAATATAGTTTTATAGATGTGTAGAGTAAGAGGTGAAGTGTGCATCTATCATTACTCTGCTCTTATTAGCTAGTACTTTTCATGATCTATATCTTGAGACCGATATATCTTTCTATAAGCCTAAGTTATCCTTTCCAAATCTTCGTTTCCATACTATTAGGGCCCTTTATATGTTAAATATCTTTCTATAATTATTTTTCTCTTTATGTTGTTGATGTCGGAAATGAACTGATGACATCACAGGTGACACGCCTTAGGTGCGGTGGTTTCATCTTGGCCTTCTCCTTCAACCACACCATGTGTGACGGAACTGGTTTTTCACAATTCGTGAACACCTGGGCTGAAATAGCTCGCGGTGCAACCAAACCTTCCAATCCCCCGGTTTGGCGTAGGGAGCTTCTCATGGCAAGAGACCCACCTCGCATCACATGCAACCATCGCGAATACGAACATGTTCCAGACACAGTCAAAGGAACCGTCGCATCAAACGACCATGACATGGTTCTTCGATCGTTCTTCTTCGGACCTTCCCAAATAGCCGCTCTTCGTGGCTTGATTCCACCCCACCTTCATCACTGTTCCACTTTTGATCTCATCACAGCATGCTTCTGGCGCTGTCGTACAAAAGCGTTGCAGATAGAGGCAGAAGAGGATGTTCGCATGATGGTGATAGTGAACGCACGTGCAAAGTTCAATCCTCCTTTACCCGTTGGTTACTACGGCAATGCTTTTGCGTACCCTGCAGCAGTTACCACCGCAGGGAAGCTTCGTGAGAATCCGTTTGGGTATGCAGTGAATTTGATAAATAAAGTGAAGGGTGAGGTGACAGAAGAGTACATGCATTCTGTGGCGGATCTCATGGTGTCTAAGGGACGCTGCTTATTCACAACGACGAGATCGTTTATTGTGTCCGATTTGAGACGTTTTAGTTTGAGAGAAATTGATTTTGGGTGGGGTAATGCATTGTATGGTGGAGTAGCCAAAGCTGGGGCTGGAGCATTTCCTGCAGTAATATTTCTGATGTCGCATGAGAATGCAAATGGAGAAGAAGGTGCATTGATACCAATTTGGTTGCCTGCCAAAGCCATGGAAAAGTTTGAACACGAGTTATATGACATGCTTCGAAAATAAAACCATGAATTTGCTCTAGTATTGGCATTAATGTGTTTCCACTTGGGACTGATTTTTGATTATGAGGAGAATGTGATGTTAGGGGTAGAAGTTGTCCAGCCATGAATTTCAGGCAATTCAATGATGTGTCCACACTTGCTACACACATGGTATAAATGTCGTACTTATTTTCATAAAAAATATAGTAGTGGTAAAAATTTAATGTGATGTAAAATCAAACCAGCTATCATTAAAGTTTAAGACTATCTTGTATTTAAAAATTTATAACAAGGTTACATTACAAATTTTTTATGTTAATTAATGAAATTTAATCTAAGATACAATAATACTGTGTACAGAGTATCAACGAAAGATCCATCTCTCTCATTAAGAAATAATATTCAATAAAAATACATACCATGCTTATATTCCATAAATAATGAATAATAAATAAAAATACAAACATAATAAATATGTGATGCCAAAATGGTTCATATATTTTGATACGCTAAAAGAGATGTAATGAAGATGACATCATTAATAAATTTATATCTCATGAAAACCATCAAAACATAAAGTATAAATTTCAGATTCTTTCTAATGTTTTGTATGCATATATAGTATAACAAACATAAATTTTATAATAAAATGTTTTGAGCGAGTAGAAATTATGTTGTTTTGATAGAAATGCACGACTACACTCTTGTTACAATATATGCAAGTAAGCTAGAAATATTTTCAACAATTTGAAAACCAGAAATCAAATTTTTAAGTCACACTACTTGACAAAGTAGCTTCATAACAAAAACCATACTTTTTCTCCATGGTAGAAGCGGTAAGAGTTTATTTAATCCTTTTGCAAGAAATAGCTCCTCCTGCTATCATAAAAACAAAGCCAGGAGTAAATTTTCGGTTATCAAGACAATCAACAAACTCAGATTAACTAATGATCTAAAGTTGATCAATTTTTTTATAGGTCAACATGTGATCCTTAGTTCCCTACAAAAATCTAAAGACCTCTTTAACGTCTTTCCAATGATCAAAATCTGTGTCAATCAAATATCTCCCAAAAGCATTAACAGCAAAATCAATATTGAGACAAGTATATTAAACTACCAACAACGGAAGCACGTGGGATTTTTTTCATTTCAACTCTACCATTATCGGTTTGTCACCTTTTAAATAGGGGCAACATATGTTAAACCCATTTGAAGACTTTATCAACGACAAGCGGGAATGTTATATTTAAAAGTTAAGTATAGATAATATAAGATATGAAGTTAAAAAATAAAAAGGAAATTATAGTTAAATGTTTATTTCGAGCTTAAGTTCGATAGATAATTTAATTTAAGTTTATTTTTTTGACGCTAAATTTGGTTATTTGTTGGTATTCACTTCAAAAATAATGTTTTAGGGGTTAAGTATTTTAGCTTTTTGACAAATTTGTTGAAATGTTAATTGGCTGCTTTGCTTAAATAAAAGTGTGAGCAAAATAATTATATATTCTTTAAAGGATTTTCACTCAAGCGAGCGATGCATATTAACTATTAAAAAAATAAAATAAAAGAGATATTCTCAACGAAGCAAAAATATTATTGCTCAAGTGATGTTTTCTTTGGTGTTTTTTTATTATATAATAAATTAAATTGAATGAATTATACTTATGCATGTATCTTATTGAGTATATATAATTTTTGATATTTTGTGAATAAGACGTGATATATGATTATAATATGGTTATAATAAATCATATATTCATCTTTGTTGAAAGTACTCAATAATATAAAATATTGAATGAAAAAGTTGATTTTAAATGACAAATATGTAGTGGAAGAGTGTAAATGTTGGTTGAAAGTAGGGATGGAAATGCAGCATCCTCCGACCCGTACTTAGCCCGCAAAATGCAGATAGACTCGTCTGTCCTACATTTTAAATACAGGCTGAAAATTTTAGCTTATTTTGCATAAATGTGGGACCGTAAGTCAAACGGATCAATGTCCTAGTTTGTCCCACAATTTTATGATGGGTTTGTGGGTCGGACTATGCCTATATTACTACCCCTAGTTGAAAGTGACAATAGTTATTTTATTTCTCATTTACGTAGATGAATTTTATATGCATATATAATATATATACAACAGGTTAATTTAATTTATTAAAAAGTATAAGTATAGTTAATTTAATTTATTAATTAAAAGAAAAATTATTTTTTAATAAAGATTTTTTACAAACTTTTGACCATCCATATATGACACACACTTCAATAAAAGTTTAATGTAATTTGGAAAAAGAAAAAAAATATTTAAAAATGTAAACTTGTCAAAAACAAATTTGTCAAAAATATTACAGTCATTGTTAAAAATCATAAATGTAACATTAGGAAGAAAGTCTAAATAATATATTTTTATAAAAGTATTGTAATAAATTAAAATCATATGACACCTGTATCAGCCTATTAATTAAAATCTCAAATAGTTACGCTAAAAGACGACTATTGACAAATGTCTTTCACGGTTTTCGTATTCTACGCCGTTGCTTATGGATTCACCTACGTTTTATTGACTTGTTTACGTTTTATGTTCAAACACAACGGGAGAACGTGAAACATAATGATATAAAAAGACTTTTTTCACTGATAAGCGAAGAAAGGATACAGAACGATGTTGAATTAAACAAAACAACGTGAAGTATGCAAGTACTCTTATTCGATTTTATACACGAGTTTTTGTTATCATCATAGTATAAAACGACAACAATCTTAGAAGCTGTCGGAAACTTCATAATCACAGATCCCTTCACAGATATACACATGGCTCCTCTAGAATTTACAGTGCGAAGGAGCGAACCCCAGCTGGTGCCTCCTGCTAGCCCCACCCCTACTGAGGTTAAGCCACTTTCCGACATTGATGATCAAGAAGGTCTGCGTATCCACGTTCCATTCATACAAATTTATCGAAAGCAAGAATCAATGGCAGAGAAAGACCCAGCTCAAGTCATTCGCCAAGCACTCTCGCAAGCACTTGTTTTCTATTACCCATTGGCGGGTAGGCTTAGGGAGGGACCTCACCGCAAATTGTCGGTGGATTGCACCGGAGAAGGTGCCATGTTCATTGAGGCTGACGCTGACGTCACGCTTGACCAGTTCGGCGATTCTCTCCAACCTCCATTCCCATGCTTCAATGAACTGCTACATGGTGTTCCTGCCCCACAGCAAATTACCGACACTTACCTTCTGCTCGTACAGGTATTCGAATTTTGAAGTGAGTTCTTCCTAACTATTTATTTATCTCTGTCTGTAGTTTGTTTATGCTGGATTTGAACCGATGACATCACAGGTGACACGCCTTAAGTGCGGTGGTTTCATCTTGGCCTTCTCCTTCAGCCACAACATGTGTGACGGAACTGGCTTTACACAATTCCTGAAAACCTGGGCTGAAATGGCTCGTGGTGCAACCGAACCTTCCGTTCCACCGGTTTGGTGTAGGGAGCTTCTCATGGCAAGAGATCCACCTCGCATCACATGCAACCATCGTGAATTCGAACATGTCCCAGAAACAGACACAGGCAATGGAAACGAGGATGACATTGTTCTTCGATCGTTCTTCTTTGGACCTTCCCAAATAGCCGCTATTCGTGGCTTGGTTCCCCCCGAACTTCAGCACTGCACCACGTTTGATCTCCTCACAGCATACTTCTGGCGTTGTCGTACAAAAGCATTGCAGATGGAGGCAGAAGAGGAGATTCGCATTATGGTGGTAGTGAATTCACGTCCAAGGTTCAATCCTCCTTTACCTGCGGGTTACTACGGCAACGCTATTGCGTACCCTGCAGCAGTTACCACTGCAGGGAAGGTTTGTGAGAATCCATTTGGGTATGCAGTGGAGTTGATAAATAAAGTGAAGGGTGAGGTGACAGAAGAGTACGTGCATTCTGTGGCGGATCTAATGGTGTCTAGGGGACGGTGCTTATTCACGACGGTGAGATCTTTGATTGTGTCCGATCTGAGACGTTTTGGTTTCAGAGATATTGATTTTGGATGGGGTAAGGCATTGTATGGTGGAGAAGCGAAAGGTGGTGGAGCATTTCCTGCAGCAATGTATCTGATATCGCATGAGAATGCAAATGGAGAAGAAGGTGCACTCGTACCAATGTGGTTGCCTTCCAAAGCCATGGAAAGGTTTGCACACGAGTTATATGACACGCTTCCAAAGTAAAACCAACCTACTCGTAAGTTTCTGTGTTTTACATGTTTATATAGTTTCTATGTAATTAAGAGAATTTTTGTTTATATTCCATAATGTTGACCATAACCAATCTAAAACTAGGAGTCCTAGTTTAATCATGTCTATCTTATAGTTTCTTAATAAATTTATGAAACAATATATTTCTTGTTCACGTCCTAGTACGGTTGAATGGCCGAAGAAAATTTTAGTTTGTTATTGAAATACAATAAATTGAACTCCAGAAGAGTTGAGTTTTCAATTTTTCTTTTCAAGCTTCGAACTATTTATTTTTAATATTTGTCTCGTAGCTTTGTCTTAAAAAGAAGGGCTATTATTGGTTGACAAAGTTTTTTAACAAAGGTTTTGACAAACTTTCTTATTTAGGTAAAAAAATATTATTTTATTATTTTATTTTAATTAAAAAATAAAAATTTAAGTTTGTTAATTCCATTTTTAGAAACTTTGTTAACTTTGTCAAAAAAAAAATTTGTCAATAGGTAATTTTCCTAAAAAGAATGTTAAGTTACTAGCGTGGTACATGTACCACAAATGACATAATGTATAATGTATCATGTTAACATTTATCACATTAGAACGTACAAAGGCACCATAAAAAATGTTATTTAGACACTTGAAAAATTTTCGCATTCAATTTACATTTATTATTTTAACTTTCAGTCTTTCTTTTTATTTTTAAATATACAATTTCATTTTTTTTAATGATTATTTTATCCCTCGATGGGTTGTCGAATAACTCTTATAATATCAAAAAGTTGTTTTTTTTCTTTACGAAACTAAAAGCGGAAAATAATGAGAGTAAACTTGAAAAAAATGAATTTACTTACTTGACCTTTTTTATGTGAATAATGATATATAAAAAAAAAGGAAATATGTGCAGAACAACTAAATAAGAGAGAATGTTAAACAAGAAAAAAAAATATTAGTTAATTATTTGCCCGAAGTCATTTTGAGAATACTTATGAGATGTGTATTAGATGGTTTTTTTTTATTTAGGAGATTTTTTAAATTCAAATTTGTAAAAATAGGTCCGTTGAATTGTTTTTTGCAAATTAGGGTCAAGTCGTTAGACGACATTACAGATGAAGTCGTTCTCCACCGTGTCCGTTTTTTTTTTTTTCAAAAAGCGAAACCGTATTCTAGGAAGCCGGTTTCATTCACTTTAAAAGTGAAGTCGTCCTTTGACGTAACGACTTCACTTTTTGGTTTTTTTATGTTCAGTTTTATGTATATTTTTTTAAATATATATTATTTAGTTTTTTTAAAATAGTTGTCTACAGTCAAAATATAAAAAAAATAGTTTTAAAAATTTTTAAAATACTTAATCTTTAAATCTTAATACAAAATTAAAAAAATAAAATGATACAAATTAAAAATATTAAAAAATCCTTCAATAATTATATTTGAATATTTAATTTGTTTAGGTTTATTTTATTTGTGTTTTAGTTAGTCTACTAACTATCAAATAAAAAGTATCATTTAATAAAATACTAAATTTGTAAAATCAAACGGAGAAGCAG
>Ga0214544_1010384_pt1 | contig 13730 bp, 10 predicted proteins | sample CNSS3metaG_FD_160074 | JGI IMG/M metagenome (GOLD analysis project Ga0214544, IMG submission 160074) | Root nodule microbial communities from cowpea collected in UCLA plant growth center, Los Angeles, California, USA - CNSS3 | ecosystem: Host-associated > Plants > Roots > Nodule | place: USA...
TATATATATATATATATATATATATATATATATATATATATATATATATATTTATTGTAGTGCTTTAGTCGTTCGGGACACTACTTGGTTTTTTAAAATGGATAAAATGTCCCAGAACTAACCTAAAGTTTATAGGCTCAAAAATTGGACATAAGTTTATTTATTATTAGTTGATGTTTTCTATATATAAGAGATATTTTAGGGAATATTTTTTTTAAGGATTTCATTTATAAATTAAAAGTTAACTGTCAGGGGAAGCTATTTTTTGACCTCAACGTGCTCTTTATTTCATGTTAAGTAAGAAAAGTTTTTAAAATTTTACCTTCGGTAAAAAATATTCAATTTTTTGCCGATATATATATATATATATATATATATATATATATATATATATATATATATAAATATAAACAAACATATATAAAGGGTTAGGCTAACCACAAATGCAGGACACTAAAATTGAGTTAAGTGAATGCAATTTATTTTTTCCTAGTCACAAACACTGTTACTTATGCTTCTAAATAGAGTATCGTTAGGCATTATCGGTGAAGTAAGCTCCAAGAATACATTGGATCAGTAACCTACACGAATCTGTGGTCACCGTAGATAAAAGGATACAGCTCGGTCACTTCTATGAAATCTTATCTAAATTCTGAATTTATGATCTCGTAATTATAAAATCATGAATTTAGCCTAATTTTGCATGAAAGTAAAACTAAAGCAGAGTGGCTTTAGAGCTGACCTGAGGCACTTTCATAAAAGTAGCTCGTGCAACATCCAAGTATAGCGGAAACTGAGCCAACGAAAAAAGTGTGGTGGGCACGCATATCACACCGTTTTTTCAGTTTTTCCCTAAGCACAAACGGGTGCCCAGCGCAGAAGAAAAGCAACATGGAAGTAATCGACAGGAACAAAGATGTCAAACCGAAGAGCAGCTTCAGAGGAAGATCTTTGCTAAAATCTTGGTCCTTGAGCCGGGACGTGAGTACGGAGAGGAACAACACCAGCGAGGAGACAGAACAGCAAAGAGTAACCAGTGATGACATCGCGATGTCTTCATCAGCAATTATAATATGACGAACCTTAGTAGACCAATAAAGCAATTCCTCTTCTTAACTCAATTATGAATTTTACCAAAGTCAAGTTTCTTTTCTTTGCTTGATTTCATGTCAAGCGTAACTTTTTGAAGTTGATTTAATATATCTATGCCACTAAATTCGTGGATCCAAAAGCATACGTAGGATCAGTTAAGTTAAATTTTTTTCTAAGCCTTTGCACCGGCCGATGTGTCATCATTGATTCATGATGATGTACTATCTGCGTGTCATCACATATAGTTTCAAGTATTAATAGATATAAAAAGGTATTGAAATCTTGAAATAATGGGAAAATATCTAATACTTAGTTAGGACCTTGCATGGCTGGATAGAAGTGTTATTTTCCATCATACCATTATTTTTCTCATTTTTTTGAAAATTATTACATAATCATCTAGAATAATATTTCTTTTTTCTCTCATGAATTTTTGCAAAGATACCGACTCATATCTTATAGAGGTTTTAAACTTGTTTCATCAAAAATAATTGTATGAACTAGATCTGAAAATTTCAATGACTCTTCCTTTAAAGCAAAGTCTCTAACTTTATTCTTTTTCCAAATTCAATATCCTCAAAAAATGAGTCATTTATAGTAAAAAAAAAATTATCTTTAATGTGGGATCATAGAATTCATAGCTTCAGATCTCATTATTTTGGTTTGTTTATCTTTGACGAATTCAAAACAAAAGCGAATAAAATTCAAGATCCGATTAAACACAAATTGTTCGACTCTATTTCTATACGAGACCTAAACGCATGTGACATAGCACTTGTGCTATAGTGTAAAGAAAGAATTAACATTACGTAAACAAATACTGAAATATCCATTTTATGTGTAGTCTATAGATACAAGGTCTATATTAAGCTCCATCTATCGAAAATTAGATTACATGCAGCATTATTTTAGCTCTGCTGTAATACTGATTATAAAGCTAATGTAGAGAGGTCTTGTAGCCACGCTGTGGTACTTTCTTAAAAGTAGCCCATATGAGATCGATGTAGAGTGGAAATTGAGCCAAGGCAAATAGTGTCACTGGCAGGCATGTGACGGCATAAACAGGGAATGCAACTGATTTGAGTTTGTCCTTTAGGATAAAGAAATGACCAGCACAGAAACAGACCATCATAGAGGTAATGGACATGAACAACGATGTCAAACCAACGATGAGCTTCCTGGGAAGATTTTTACCGAAATCACGCTCTTGATACCGAGATGTGAGTATAGAGAGGAACATCACCAGTGAGGTAACAGAACAGCAAAGAGCAATGAGAGATGCGATTGCAAAGGCTTTAAATTCTGGTTTGTTTTCAAGAGTTGGGGAGCCGGTGTCGTCTTTGAAGTCACCGGGGACAGTGGTGGATGTGGAAAAGGCCACTGTCGCTATCAGTGCTGCTACCAAGGAGCAAGATTCAGAGGTTTTTTTCAGCCATTCTCCACCACTCTTGAGAAGCTCCCTGTGAGTCTCGCTGAAGACATCTCTAGGTGTCTTGTTTTTATCGTTGTATCGACTAAAGAAATGAGGTCGCATCGATTCCTTAACAAACTGCATCACATAATGAGTGACAGTAACCAGAAAATTTAAATCATTTTACGGGGATAATAATGAATATGTAAACTTACGAGGTACCACTTGATTTCCCAATGCATTTGCAGCGCTTCGCCAGGAATGAGCCAGGGTTTATACTCTCCAAGCTTCGCTGCCAAGTGCAAAGCACTGTTTCCCTCGTTATCCACTTTATCGAATATACTCTCCTTCAGATTTTTCTTCTTCAGCAATAAGTCATATAAGTAGGTTTGCCTGTTCTCCACTGCCAATAGCACTATATTTTTCTTACTCGCATCCATATCATGAACAGCTACAGGAAATGAGTCCATGATTTTCTCCACCATTTCTGTCACTCCGTTCTTTGCAGCTATTAATATTGGTGTCTCACACGTCTTCTTTTCTTTGCCGTTAGCCTTCTCCTCCCCTGCACGTAAAAGTAAACCTGTAATAATAATAAATAATATTCAACTCAGCCTGTTTGATTCTGCATTGGAAGAGGCTATACATATATGGGTGAATCATGTGAAAAATTGAAAAAGTAAATACATTTTGATGCAGAACCAAACACAGTAATAATGTTATACCACTGTTTTGTTGCTTGGGTTCTCCTTTGGTGGTAAGATGTTGTTCCACTTCTGTGATACCAGCCAAAGTAACATTACCCACTTCATCAAAACTATAAGGGTCTGTGCGTTGATCTTTATTCTCCAATATATTCACGGGTACGCTGCCATCGTCATCGTACTCATACATGCAAGCTCGCTTCAGAAGTTCATCCATTATTTGAACTGACCACTCGTGCTTTTCCTTCTTCCGACGTATCTTATTTATGTTCGCTGACCCTTTTGTAGTTTCATTACCACAAACATTGTCAAGTTATTAACAGAAAAAAGGTGCTATATAAATCTCATTTTAGCAACTAGTTTTGTTATAGTTATTTATCGTATCATCACTATTGACTATTTATTTAGTTGGGTACTAACAAGATTTTATAAACAGAGATCGTTAAAGAATTAAATTAAACGTCAAATTTATTTTTTTTAAGGAAAGAATATTAATGTTCATTTTGATCGCTCTCATTTTCGACGAGAAAAGTATTCGTGTTAGTCAAAAGTTTTTTCCCCAAATGCCCGCCTCCTCCACTCAAATTAAAGTTCGTGTATATAAAATATCACGAGTGTAGTTAAAGCACAAACTTGCCAAATAAAGTGCAAACTTATAACAGGTATGCTCATCATATATAACTGATATGCAATATATATAAACGACTCTATAGCTAAATATGTTCATGGAGACATACCTGTTCCAAAGATAATCGACAGCATCATAAATACGAACTTGAATAAATCTACACAGCTTTGGTAATTCACAGGAAATAATGGATGTGACCAAGTGCTGCTTTCAGATCCTAAACAAATCATATTGCGGTTAATTTGCTGTATAAAATTAAGTTTTTCTTTTGGGTCCAAATATGGTGCGTGGAAAGCGCGAGTATAAGAATTTCAGTAACAATTTAGTCCTCACCTGGAGATTTTGTTTCCGCTCCATTATTTGTAGCAATATCTTTCAATGCTTCAAGGTCTCTTTCTGTTCCAATTTGATCATTATGCGGTGACTTTTTATGAAATTGTCTCAATGGCTCGGTCACTGGATACATGGAAAACGAATCAAATCACGATTATAGTAGAAAGTTCAGGTTATTAAATGATGTTCACAAGTTGAAGTTTTGAGTAATAATTTTCTCGAAAATTACCATATGTATTGCAAAAATACTTCTAAACACAGGGATTGATTTATACGTTTTGTAAGAAGAGAGAATATATATATCTTTTACATACCCACTAAGGCGAATTTTTTTGCCACCCTCCAGAGCCCCACACATGTCTCGTAATTTTCCGGATAACTGGATTTTTCTTTGTCGGTTGTTGGAAGTTGCTGCTGACTATTGGGTGCTACTTCGAGCTTCTTCACCATTATAGCTTCCAAATAAATTACACATACATTTTGATTATCAATAATAATAATAATAATAATAACGTCCTACTATATATGTATAAAGTGAAATTTGGAATGAGTATCTTACCATTATAAACAATTCGTTCAAACCGTCCCAAGCGGCCACCACTCTTGAAAACAGAAGGCTTATTTGCCAGGAGATGAAGAGGAGTTAGCCCACTCTCGTTCACTGAGTTTACAAGATCTCCGTATAAATGAATTATTTGGAATGCCAAATCTGTAAATAAATGAATGATCACCTAAAATTAATTATTAGATCGGAAAGTTGAATTTATTAGATTGAAAAAAGGTTTAGAAGGAGTTACCAAAATAATCTCCGGCAATGGCAGAATGAAGAATGGTGTCACCATCAGTTCTTCTACAGTTGCTGTAGTAGTGGAGAGGCTCTGGGTAGGTGTTGATGGAGAAATAGTGAAGGAAAAGGAAAGCTTCTTTTCTGCCATGGAAAGCAGCAAGAAAGAGAGGGGTCTCGCCATCAACGTTGCGCATACTCAGCAGCGAAGCCTCAGCGGAAGCAATGTACTCGCACATCTGCACGCTCCCCATCGAAGCCGCCAAGTGCAAGGCCGTGTTTTTTCTGTTGTTCTGAATTCCCAGTGCCTCTTTACGCTTACCCTCTTCCCTCTCCGAGCAAATAAGCTTCACCAGTTTTCCCACGACGTCGTTTTGGCCGTCGGTGACGGCGACATGCAATGCAGTGTCACCTGTCTTGGTTATTTTGGCCGTGTGAGCCTTCTTGTCCTTCTCGTACGTTCCCACCACTTCTCCCCACTCACCCTTCATACAAAGTTTGAACAAACGCTTGCTTGTTTTTTGTGTGTGCTCCCTCCCTCTACCATCTTCCCTTTCCGCCATCATCACATCACCTATTATCACTGTCTCTCTTCTTGAACCTAGACATTTTCCTATTCATGTCAGCCACAACTACATATATGTGTCTGGAATGTAGGCTGCTGCTACTTTTTTTGGCTTTCCTATCAAGTTATTCCAACAGAAAGTTACAGCACCATGAATATTTTTATTTCTGGAATTCCTCACTGGCAAATGTCAACAAACTTTCCTTCATTTTCTCCCACTTGGAAAATACAGACAGAATATGGCGAGTTAGAATAATCACTTTGGACTACATATATTTTTTTTTTTTGGAAGAGTGGGAGAGAGAGAGAGGTGAATTATTTTTCTTGCTGTTACAGATTATATTCTTAATTTTCATTCAAATTAAATAATGAAAAACATGATAATTCTAAAAATCTTTAGAAGTAGTGAGTTGGTTGTGCATTTTTTTGTTCTGACTACTAAAAGAATGCTAACATATTGTTTTGTTTTGGAATTTTGATTGAACTTACTTTGGAAGCGGATTGGATGATTGTGGTGAGTATCGGTGCTGTGTTTCCTCTTGAAGCAAAGTGATAAATTTCCTTTGTGCAACGTGTTACACGGACACTGACTTTTCTCTTTCTTTACCCCTCCTGTGAGTTTGGAGAACTGTTCCTTAGTTGCGCTGGTGGTATTTGTGGCTTCTGTGGAAGGAAAAGGACAAAGGAGGGGTAATTCCAAAGAGAGTAGTGATAGGTTGACACAACCACAAACATCATTTGATACTCTAAACTTATAATATTTTAATTATATTTATATTATTTTTAATTTCAAATTATAACATACATTATTATAGTATTGAAAATAGTGTTAAATGTCCTTATTGACGTAATCCCTAAAATATTTTACACAAATATGTTTTTTATCATATGAATATGTCTAAAATTCAATAAAATATTAATGTGTATTTGTTTGGAAGGATATTCGGTCCATCGAAATACATTGTGTTTTAAACAAAAATACATATCAACATTATTCTACTAAAAGAATTATTATGTTAATAAATTATATACTTTAAAATATTTGAATGAATTACATATTTTGAAGAATTAAGACGTTTAATATATAAAATATGTGAATGAATTAAATAATTTGAAGAATTAACACCTTTAACATATAAACTGTGAGTATTAAAATATATGAAGGAGTTAAATAATTTGAACGAAATTGTTTAATAAAGAGGTAACTAATATTTTAGTTAAATACTTTATTATTACTTACTTATATCAGACATATTGAAAAATATTCTTAATAGTCTTACCGGAGAGCGAAAAGAAATTTTACATTATTTATAGATAGGATAAATATAATTAGTATTGCTACCAATTTCTTTTACGTTGGTTTTTGTTATTTTATTTTAGCTCCTCTTAAATCTTAAATATTATTCTCGTTCTTGTCTCTATAATATAGAGGTTATTTTCTAACTTAAATTATTATGAAGAATTCGAATAAGTTTTTGACTTTTATTTTTTCATACCAAATGTATAATGATGGGACAAAATCTCCTACCTTAATCGAGGTTCAGAATCTGAATGGACCGGCCAAGTTCGATCAATCACGACGGCGACGTTTTCATAGATGCGTTTCAAAACTTTCCCGCCGAGGGCCCGCCGGAGCCTTCCGATTCGGCTTCCAGGCTTCCGGATCCTCCACCCGAACCTAAGTCATACTATCCAGCTGCCACAATCCGGCGCCGACCAGTTCGTCGGGGTTTTTCGAGTACTCAATCGTCAGGTTCTAGCTTGGGGAGCGATTTGGTGAATGGCGATTCGAAGAGTTTTCAACACCGCACGAGGCATCGAAATCTCAAGAAAGACGAGAATACGGAGAAACCCGATTTGGATGACCGGCAACAAGTTAATGCCTCGACGGAGGAGAACAACGAGGGCTCCACCGTAACTTCAGCTGCGAACGATGATGCAGCTTTCGACTCCGTTGACTCGGCGCCGCGACAAGGTGACTCGTCTTCGAGTTTCCTCGACCTCCCCGCGGGGTTGGCGATTAACTTATTAGGGTTTCAGATTAAGTTAATGTTCATGTTCATAACTTACCCGCTGTTGTTCGTGTTTTACTCATGCATGTTTTTCGTGGATCCTCTGGGGACAACGAAGAGGGGCAAGGTTTTCCTTGTAGGGATTTGGAACAGAGGGTGGCGTGTTTTGTTTCGGTGCATTAGGCCTTATGTTAGTAGATGGTTCAAGGAGGACGAATCGATTTGGAGCGTGGCTTTTCGGTGGGGTTGGGGGTTTTTGTGCTCAGTCTATGTTGGATGCGTTTTGTTTGGTCTTCTAATTTCGTCGTTTGTGTTTAGTATGTTGTTGATGAAGTATTTGGTGGAGAAGCCGATTCAGATGAGGGAGGTTTTGAACTTCGATTATAGCAAACATAGTCCTGTCGCGTATGTGCCGATAATGTCGTGTGCTGGTGTTATTGGTGGTGTAGGTTCCGAGTATAAGGATGCTGATCGGAAGTGGGTGGGTGAACGGTTTATACCTTCTAAGCATAAGGTGCAAGTCAATGTTGAGTTAAGTGTGCCAGAGTCAGGATACAACAGAAACCTTGGGATCTTTCAGGTGCTTATCTATTCCCTTGATTAAAGTGTTTTACATTTAGATTAAGGGTTGGTTTAGATAAAATTATTTGTAAGACTTTACGGGAAAAGAAAATAATAAAGTAAAATAGATTGAATATTTTTTTTCATTGGTTAAAATGAACTTATTTATACACTACAGTTTTTTTTTGCGTATTTGAAGTGGTTATTCACCGATTAATTTTGGCATTTATCCGTATGGAATTTTTGTTTATTAACTAGAAGGGAAGATGTTGATTCTTTGTTTATTAACTTGAAGGGAAGATGTTGATTCTGTAATGAGACATTATACACTACAATGATAGAATATAGACCTCTCTGGGAATATGCTAATTGGGTCATTGTGGTCATTAGTCTTGACTTTTAAAGCAACCCGGTGGTAAGATTTGTTAGACACCCAAAAATAATTTAGTAGGACTTCGTATAATAGTTCTAGCTTTTGGGTTATGTGGTTTCTGGCAATTTATTTCTGTTCCGTTTGTGGTTACCATCAGTGTGGCGTAGGTGTTCTAAAATAATTGTGACAAATATCAGGCAAAGAATGGAATTAGTTGTACTTGTTCAATGACAGTTGATTATGATTTCGTGAAGCATCTTAGTGCATGCTATCAAATTGTCATTGCTCTGTATGTTAGACAAGTAGAATTTTTGATGATGATATGTGATTACAGATGTGGCAGTTTATAGTTTCCTGCAGCTTGCTTTTGAGTTTCTTCATTAATTTCTATTGTTTTGTAGATCAGGGTAGATTTCCTATTGCCTAATGGTAAAGCTATTGCAACCTCAAGTCAACCTTGCATGTTAAGATTCAGAAGTCAGCTTATCCGCCTAATCACTACTTTCCTCAAGATTGTTCCTCTTGTTACTGGGTATACATCCGAAACTCAGACTCTGAATGTGAAGATGAGAGGTTTCGAAGAAGGAGAACTACCTACTTCGTGCTTGAAAGTGACCCTTGAGCAACGAGCAGAATATCAACCAGGTGCAGGCATTCCTGAAATATATGATGCATCTGTGATTGTTGAATCGGAACTTCCATTGTTCAAGAGGATTATTTGGCTTTGGAAGATGAGCATTTTTATATGGATCGCAATGATGGCATTCTTCACAGAGTTACTCTTTGCTCTTGTGTGTTGCACGCCTTTCATCATTCCGAAAACAAGGCAAAGGGTGGCTTCAGCTAACCGTTCTGCAACCTTAAACCGTCCTCAGGCATTAGATTGAGATTGCTTTTTTCTACAGTCATTGTTAACCGTGATGGAAGTAAGGTTTTTGTCTAACAAGTTAGCCTAGCATGTATTAATTTGTGTTAGTGTTCTAACATCTAATTGTTATTTTTTCTGTTGAATTTCTTTCGCAAATGCTTAAGAACACGTCATGTACAAAATGTAATTTTTGTCAACACATCAGAAGGGGAATGTTTTTAGCTAACCTGATGCTGCAGTGGTAATGAAGAAACTATACCTAAACTAGGATTTATGACAAACTGATTAATAAAGGCCTTTGTTGGATTACTTCGATATCGATTCGATACTAATTAGATGTTAAACTAATTAAGAAAAGCTTACCCAATTCTATACTCTAAATTAATGTTTTACAGACTCATTTGGGTTGAAATTCACAAAGGAATGGTGAAGGGAGTTTAGGTTAGTGCTTGGATAAAAGAAAGAAAGAGTGGGCTTGTTTTGAGAGACTGAAAGGAAAATCCCTGATTTACTATTTGAACCTCTCACATTTACTTTATTCAATTGCCTCCACCTCATCAAATTTCTTCTCTCAAAGCTTCCGGAAAATGCTTTTTCCGTAAAAGAGGAAAATGTTTAACTTCCGGAAAAAAAAATCCTAAATTATTTATTCTGTTTCGGAAAATAAATTTAAAAAATATGAGGTGCAGGAAGTAATTGGCTTACTTTATGACTTTTATTTCATTTTTGCTACAACCTAGCCCAAACTAATTAATGTATATGCCATCCAAAATTTTCTATTATCACCCCTCTTATCTTAAGTAGAACTATTACTCTTCGCAAAAGAAGTAAAACTAATCCTCATACCTTCCGCTCATACCTTAAATATATACATAATTACATAATTAAGAACTTAAATATGTCTTGAATTTAATTATTACATATAAATTAGTATACCCACTTATTTAAAAAATAAAATAATACTCATAAAGTACATATATTTTAAATTTATATCCATAGAAATAATAAGTTGAGAATTAATCATTACCTGTTAAATACTTGCAATATGTGTGTGTGCTTTATATTCATCGTTTATAAGTACTATTTTAACAAAATAATAAAACAATATAAGATAAAATTTATTATATTAAAAATTATAAGTCTTAATTTAAAGGTACATTAATTTGGTTTCTTTTACGTTAACATCCTCGGTCTTTTAAAATGTTAAATATATTACTGTGAAAATGTTACAAGTAATAAATATTAATTTGACTACACCAGTAAGTATAATAGAAGAAGACAAGCATTTTCTTATTACAGTAAAATAATCACCATTTACCAGTTAGTTTTTAAATTAGTTAAAACATAATGATGAAAATATTATTAATGTTCAAATATGAATACTTATAAAATAATTTGGATATATGTCTGGTTTTTAATTTAGCCTGGAGAATAATGCAGTTTTAAAGACAAATTTTTCATTTCTTTTCCTTTTCTAGTAACAGAAAAAGAGGCATATTTTTAAAATTTGACTGTCACGGGTTCTGAAAAAAAAAAAAATGAAACAGTGCATTATGTGATGTATTAGTGCATAGTATTCATGTGATTCTGATAATATTTGACGCAGGCTATGTCTAGAATTCAGCCATGTCTAATCTTATCCATTCTTGGCGAGGCGCTGCCAATAATTGTAGATAAACACTTTATCGTTCAATTTCTTCTTTTATCATCAACTCCTCGTCAAAAATGTTTAGTCAATGTTTCCATTTAATAATTCACATTCTTCTTCAAGTTACAAGACAAAAAGAAAACATGCAATACATGACATCAATTACGCATACATGAGTTTGGTTTCTTAGAACTAAATCCTTTAACCTCAAATTCATTTCCTTCTATACTCTTTAAGATGTTTAGTTATATTTGTACAAATTATTATTTTGGTGTAGAGGTCTTTATAAGTCTAATTATCCTATAACTTAATCAAATCTAATTAAATTAACTTGAATTTTATTTATAATTAAATTAAATTCGATCCAATCTAAATTAATCCACTTTTATATGAATTGAGTAATGAGTTTAGAATAGATAATTTTGAGCTTAAAACTTTTCTTATTGTATTATTTTTGTATGTTTTAAATTAATTTGGATAAATTTATAATTTAATTTATCGAATTATTTAAAATTTTGAATTAATATTTGCAAATATTGTGTCATTTGTTAACTAGATTAATACTTGAAAATTATCAATTTAAAAAAGTAAAACTTTTTAAAATTTTGACACAATTGATCTAACTCAATTTAACTCACTGAAGAATATAAGTTAAGTTTGATTAAGTTTAATATAATAATACAAAAATTCAATTCCAATACTTCTATTTGGATATCTAAGAAATAACTAATTTTTATTATTGGTAAAATTAAGTCAATATAGTAAAGTTAACAAAATGAATCTCCAAATCAAAAACTATTATCTTGTAATATTAAGTCACTAATCAAATCTCTCTTAATTATAACAACATTGAAAATAACTTCAACAATTATTCATTCGGCTAATTGTAATAGATGGGATAGTATAATTCGTCTATACGATGTATTAGAAATTTTACATGTGGATCATATATAAAATTGATTAAACCTAACTTTACATATTAGTTTTATAAAAATAAATTAAACTCAAACTTTATTTTTTAATATGATAATTTACTAAATTGTAATAATTAAGAATGTAATGTAAGTAATGTTTATCTTCTTTTCTTTGGCCGAACAATGATAGTGGTTTCCGGCCGAATAAACTTCTTTCAATCATCATTCCATGATAAAATTATATTGTTAAGTTTTGGAGGTGGAATGAATTTTCACTATGAAGATGATATATATATATATATATATATATATATATATATATTTTATATATTTTTAAAATCCTGCTTGAAATTTAATTTTTCAATTTCATGGGTGTTAAATTGTTTAACAATAGTTTGTTTCTTCAAAATTAATCAACTATGCCTAAAGATACCTTGACGACTTGATCATAGCGAACTTACGTGCATAAATGCACGGGTTTCGATCTAAAGTCGACCTACATGTATAGATGTGTTAGGCTCTATCTAAATCTGACCTACGTGCATAGATGTGTTGGGTCCGATCTGAAGCCGACCTATATGTATAGATGAAGGCCCATTCATAAATTCACAGTTCATCTCCTCTTTCTAGAATAACAACTAAACTAATATATAGCCACATTCCCGTGGAGGTTGGGATAACCTCAACACACGTCAACCACCTATCGCGATCCTAAAAAAATTGAAACAAGGATGAACTGGAAATCTGTATAAAACTAAGCGGCTACGCTCCAGAGGAGAACGGAAAAAAGAAACAAAAAAGACAAAACTATAGAGAAAAAGATTTCTTTTGTAAAAATATATGGCAAAGAGAACGAGTTAGCGTCTTCGTATAACTCGGATTTCCTTTGTGTGAACAAAAGTAAAACACGTACATAAATATTTAAAGCTTTGTTAATATCGGTTAGTGCATGTTTATTTTTTTCTGATTGAATTAATGACGTTACGATATTTTATCTATACGGAAAATAGTGCAAGATAGAAAAGAAAGTTTGAGCATACCATGCCTATTTTAAGTAAAGGATACTTTTTCTGTGTAGTTGATTTATCTTCTATTTTATATTAAATAGGACATCATCTAGCACATATGTGTTTGTTGTAAAATATTACACCATTAAGTTAGTGATTTATTTTCACATTTATAGATCATTTTTCATACTTTTATAAATTAAAAACTTCAATATAAATCCATAACTAAATTCGTTTCTAACTTTTCAAAATTTATTTTATAAAAACCAATTCTACTTAACTTTGAAATAAACCACAGCAAACAACCAAAATCTTCTCCTATGACGACCAATACGCATATTAAGTGTTGGAGCATATTATATTTTCATTCATGTCAGTTATTAAACTGTTGCAATATGTAATTGCTTCAAATAAATACCATGAAAATAAACTGAACGGTGGTTTCAGTTACTTAAGGCCGCGTATATTCATATATTTGCTTATAACTTTTTCCATGGCAATGAAAGTGTAATCTGTTTATGGTAAATTTTTCCAATACTCAATTATTTTCCTTTTTCTATTCATTTATTAATTTTTCCCTTATCTCTCACTAATCTTGTGTGTCACGATTTGTTGTCTTCTCAGTTAACTTTATCGTAAAACAATGTCGCAAGTTTTATCCAATATCGATGCATGCATAGAGAAGGAGAATCTGTGTTTTTGATATCCTCTAGGTATATTATACAGGATTATCTGGCACTAAATCAGTGACTCTTCCTCGCATTTTAACCCTAATCCATGGCGAACTTTAACATAAGATAAAAGAAAAAAAAAAAAAAAAAACAAAAACT
>Ga0214544_1010387_pt1 | contig 13723 bp, 11 predicted proteins | sample CNSS3metaG_FD_160074 | JGI IMG/M metagenome (GOLD analysis project Ga0214544, IMG submission 160074) | Root nodule microbial communities from cowpea collected in UCLA plant growth center, Los Angeles, California, USA - CNSS3 | ecosystem: Host-associated > Plants > Roots > Nodule | place: USA...
TGTTTGAATTTGCTTGAATGAAAGATCCGAGAAGACTTATCACCAAGGGAGGTTGGTAAGAATACTTATTTTTCACCTACATATTACACTATGTCCAAACAAGAGAAGATAAGTTTTTTCCTTTGTCTAAAGAGTGTCAAGGTACCACAAGGATACTATTCAAATATTAAGAGTTTAGTGTTGATGTATGACTTGAAGCTTGTTAGCCTGAAGCTCACAATTGTCACATATTAATGCAACAATTGTTACTAGTGGCTATTCATGGAGTTTTACCAAAACATGTTAGACAAATTGTAACTAGTTTGTGTTCATTTTTCTCTTCAATTTGTTGTAAAGTCATTGATCTTGTAAAGTTAGATGAACTTCAAGGCAAGATTATTATCGTTTTGTGTTAGTTGGAGATGTTTTTTCCTCCATCCTTTTTTAACATCGTGGTACATTTGCTTGCTCATTTGGTAAGAGAAATCAAGTTAGTATATACCTAAGATGGATGTATCCTATCAAACATTATTTGAATACTTTGAAAAGGTATATGAAAAATCAATATCGTCTAGAAGCTTCAATGATTGAAAGGTATATTTCTAAAGAAAGTATTGAGTTTTGTTTAGATTATACGACAAAAGAAAATCCGATAGGAGTTCCTCGCAAATCATGGTTGTACATGTGTTCTATAAGTAAGAAACTCTGAGGTGTGAATATGGTAACCAAAGACTCTGTTGCAAGCACATTTATACATATTGAACAACATAAATGAGATGATCCCTTACTTATTTGCACAAAAAGCCACTATGAAGGAGAATAATTTGAGACAATCAAAGAAGTGGCAGTTGATGGAGCATAATAGAACTTAAATGCCTTGGTTTAAATCTTAGGTTTTGAAAGATTCATAATCTTCTAAGACTTTGATGTAGCTAGCAAATGGATTTACATTTGATGTCATATGTTATACAAATTACGAAACTAATAATTACACATTGTTTGGATGATAAAAGCCCAATACAAAATAGTGGAGTCAGTCTTGAAGCTGAGTCACCACAACTTTTCACATCCAAAGATCAAAATTCAGTATTTGGATCAATGACGTACTATGGTATAATAAAAGAGATATGTATGGTTGATTATACTATGTTTACTACTCTAGTATTCAAATGTAAGTGGGTTGACAATAAAAGTGGTGTTAAAATGGATGAATTAGGTATGACTTTCGTTGAGTTTCGAAAGGTGGGTTATCAAGGCGAGCCCTTTATCATGGAACAATAAACATCTCAAGTTTTTTATGTAAAGCATCATGCGTCTATTATTAGTATGTCACTATTCAAGGAAAAGAAAATTAATATTAATGAAGAGAATATGAGTAATCTTCATATTGTTGACACCCATCCATTTAAAACAATGATAAATTTTGATGAAGACATTGTAGTTGACGATGTAATTGCAATTTGGGAAGATCACAATGAAGGAATTTATATATGCCAGTCCATAACTTTATGTATGAATTACATATTCTTGTATAAATTTATGTGTTTTGTTAAATAATATGTTATATGTTATATGTTTCTTATTGATCTTTTGTGCTTTTTTTCTTTTAACAAATGTATGGCTGACCATCAAAATTCATTAGAGAATGAAAGACCACTTACTAGACCCACCAGAGGAGCCATTAGATTGAGACAACTCCTAATGAGACGAACTAGTGGTGAGAAGAGACATGTTGTTAGTGATGTTATCACTAGTGTGGCTTCTGGTCCTTATGAAGACGTCCTTAGAAGCTATTTAGGAGTATTGACACATACATAATATTCATCCTTAATCTATCTTTCAATCATGTATCTAAGGTTGATCAGAACATGATATGGCAAGATTTATTAGTAAATTAATTAAGGTTATTGAATTTATAGTTTGATTATATTGATAATTTCTTAAATAATGTTGATGTGCATTTTCTTTATTACAGATGATATTTGATATTCTAAATGTGGCAACGCTTAAAAATAAATGTCTATCTTTGATCGTTGATAAATTTTGTGGTTTTAAGACAAAATTGATGTCTAGATATATCTTTGAAACTAAAAAGAATGAAAATCCATGTGTCAAATATAAGGAAATTGATGAAGACCTAGGTTAGTCTACTCGAAATCATCCATTTCCCTATTGATAATTGTGTACAGGTTGAACTAATTCATAAAATGGACTTCATATGTTACAAAATGTGAGGACAAAAGGTCAAGGGATAAGTACTCAAAATAAAAGCCCACACTTATTGTCCTGTGATGGGTATAGAAAACTTGAAGAGAAGAAAATGAAGGAAAAAGAAAAAGCTAGGCCCACACCTTTTAAGGATGATTGTCCACAACTGCCTCCACCACCAACCCATGATGAAAAGTGAAAGTTAGTCTGTCTACGATGATCGAGCTCTTACACTTCTAACATCGCATGACAAATTTCTGGAAAAATTGTAAGATTTAACTTCTTATTTCAATAGTAATATGATTTTATACAGATTAAATCTTAAATTTCTTTTGTTATGTTGCAAGACTCCTTGGTTGAGAAGAGCTCCCAAGGTACTTTCACTCTAGAAGGTCGTCATGACATTTCTGCTACTACAATTGGACAACCTAAGCACCCTGATCGTGTGCGTGTTGGTGGATCAAGAGTCGACATTTGCCAATATTTTGGAGGCTCCTCACACCAGTCTTCGTGCACACACAATGCTAAGTATGAAGAAAGGTTGATGGAGAAAATCATTAAGAAGGTTAGAGTGAAACTCTATGATGAAGTCACAGAGCAAGTGACTGAAAGGGTTATGTGCCAATTCTAGAGCAGTTCGATAGTTATGGCTTTTTTTCGCAAGTATCTCCTCCACTAGAACCTTTTGTGCCTCCTATAGGTAAAATTAAGAATCATTTTTAAGTTATGAATTTAATAATTGTTCTTTAATAAAATAACATCAACATTGTCTCTAACAAGTAAAAACAGAAAAATGGAGTAGTTTAGCTCAATCCCTTCTAGCGGATGACATGGATGATAATTGTCCATGTCAACTATATGTTTTTGATGTTATAGGGAGGACACTAGTGGTCCGTGGAACAATATTTGAGGTAGCCACAATTTTTCATGGTATGGAGCTATCAAACAATGAGATTAAGGTCACGGTACCAAATTCTTTGGTTCCTGTGCCAACAAATGAGGTATATATTGCGGCAGATGCATTTCAATCTTTCCTCGCTTGGCCGAGAGATTTGGTTGATTCTATTTCTGATCCTCGATACGGACTCCCAAATCCTCCATACATTACTCAATTTTTAAGTTTACATGTTATTTATGTTTGGACTTAACTTTTTTTTTCATGTAACAATAGTCATATCGAGAGGAAAGTCCTAAAACCAAGAAGATTTCTTTATATATGAACGATCCTCTTGGCGCATTACACCAGCTTCATGAAATCATAAGCGTTGAGTCGATGTTGGTTCCATGAGATTCTGGTGTATTTGGGAGAGAAAATGATATCTTATTGTACTTGCATAAGCAATATGTCTTAGAGCTTGCATCGAGGACAAAAGAACTAACTATTAGCCTTATTCAGTTATGGATGATGTAAGTCTCTGAACCATTCTTTATATTTAATTGATTTATCTAGTTACTTATATCGAATAAATGTTGTGTTCAGGTATATGTTTGGAGTCAATAACAATATAGGGTCGAATGTGATTTATATGGGTTCATAGACCCCCAACTCACTCATGAAGGCAATACGTTTTATGACATCCAAGTATACATCACCAAATGCTTTGAATGGGGGAAACAAATATATTTTGGCCCTTATATTGTTGCATAAGTGTAGTTTGGTAACTTGTAATTATAATACTTCATTTTAAGGTATAACAATGAAGTTATTTCCAATTCAAATGTCACTAGCAGCTACTTGTGGTTTTCCTAAAGGATAAGATTATTGTGTGGTTTTGCTCCTTGCTTAAATCTCCCTCACCATCTCAGACATGTAATAGACTAGTAAGAACCTCAATATTGTGAACTTTCTTTGTTATATAAGTGTATCCTAAAACATTCTCTTTTTCATAATTTAATTGTTAGACATAACATCTTGTAAGGGAAATCAACTACTAAGGAAAAAAAAGCTTTCATGGTTGTCCCTCTAGGTTTGCTATTTTGGTCCATATATCTATAAATGTTTGATACCTTTTCTTCTTTAATTATTTATAATTGTGTTCATATATTATAGTGTAATAAACAAATTAGCTCATATGAGTGTGATTACTATGTAATGCAATGGATGACAACCGTTGTTTATGCTCGTATTACAACTAGTTGGGAAACAGTAATAATTGCATTGAATCAAATACTTTGCAACTTTGTATTTTTATGTACTAATTGAAATTGTTGTCTTTTGTGTAGAAATTTAAGAGTCATACACCAACTCCTGATATGTCCATTAAGTATTTAAGGATAGCTTGTGCAAAATACATAATACAAATGTATAGTAGTGCTTAACACATTTACTTGTGATTTATTTAAGACTTTACAATATTGTTGTATGTGGCTAATTTTGGGTATCATTTATGATATATATTGGTTATGTTTGATTTTATATTATTGTATCTGACTGGTTTTGATTTTGTCCAGCTTTAATATGTAACCAGAAACAAAACAAAAAAATTGTTTAAAAAAATGCATAGAATATGCTTCGATTATTACCAAAATCGAAGCATAAAAAGGAGGGGTATTAAGCTTTGGTTATGGTAATAATCAAAGCCTATTCTCTTTCTAATTTAAAAATTATTTAATTTAAAGGGTATTAGGCTTCGGTTATGGTAACAACCGAAGCCTAATCCTTTTCTGATTTTAATAATTATTTTATTCTAAGGATATTAGGCTTCATATGTTTGGAGAACCAAAGCCTATTATTCCCTTAAAATTAAAAAATAATTTAAATCAAAAAGGGATTAGGCTTTGATTATTAAAATAACTGAAGCATAATCCTTTTTTTATTATTTATTAATGGTTTTATACTTTAGTTCTTGTAGAATTGAGACTAATATTGAAGTTTATACTTGGTTCATAATCGAAGTCAAAAAGCCACCCTTTTGTACCTCACTAGATATGATTTGGTTGTTGAAACGAGGTATTGGCCGATAAGATTTTAACGAGGTTCTTCATCAATAAAATAAGGGGTTTCTTATATATATATATATATATATATATATATATATATATATATATATATATATATATATTATTTATTTTTTTTTTATATTATATATATATATATACACATTGTTTATATTTTCTTTTAAAATTACAAGTCTTTAAGCACGACTTTTGTAGTTCCCAATCGATTACCTTGTTGGTCTTAGTTGAAGATCTTTCGTAGTTCCCTACCAGCTACCTTGTTGGTCTTGGTTGAACATCTTTTGTAGTTCCTTGCTGACTACCTAGCAGGTCCTATTTGAACATTTTTGAAGTTTCCTGCCAAGAACCACCTCGCTTCTTGTCAAAAAGGGAAAATAATTTTCAATGACTATGATTACTTCGACGTTTATTAAGCATGACACCTAACAACTTTATTTATATCGGCCTTGGTATTCACTTTATGGAAAGAAATTAGAAGCTAAGGAACGAAAAGAGAAAGTAAATAAGTAGTAAGAGAATAATATTTTCATTCATAGGCCCTAAATGGGCTATTCATTACAAAATCGGCTTACGTACATTTCGACCTTAATTAAAAAGAAAAAAAACTTAAAAGAATATTGTCATCAAGTCAAACTACTCTATCATTTTAGGGTTGACATCTTCAACATTTTGATCTTTAGTAGGGGGATCATTTCGTTCAACATCTATCTCGTCCATGTCTTTAACAAGAATTTGAAGGATAAAACTTAGCTTGTCTTAATGCTTTCAAGAAGTCATTGTTATGCTCGATGAGAATGAGCTACTAATACTCGAAGGACTTAGCCTTTGTGATTTTGCGAGCCTTTTTCTCCTTGGCTAAGGCACTCTTTAGCTTTGTGATCTTCTCTTTTGCATTCTTCTAATAATCCAAGAGTGATTCTTCCAGATGTTTAATTTTTTGTCCCGTTCTGTCTTCTCCTCCTTCATTACAATTTGTTCCTTATCCCAAGCCTTTTTGTCTAAGGTATATTGCTTCTTCAGAATCACCAACTCATTGGCCATTTTGGGCTTGCCCTCATCCCTAATCTCATTTTTCAAAAGGCTAGTTAGCTTATGGACGTATACTAGTGTCCAACTATGAGTTCTAGGAATGCTTATATTAGGGTGTTGGGGTCACTCTTATCTACCAGCTTATATTGCTCCTCGCTCAACTTTCACTGAATACTTTGTCGCATAGTGAGTTGGATGCCAACTAGTCTGCCTAGTCCAATAATATGGAGTTCAAAGCTACCCTTATGTGGGTCAATATGTACCCACATTCTCTTCCTATCTTTGTCAACTCCTTAAACATTGTAAGGCTAAACTTTTTTGGGTGCACCCATAGGAGAATGAATGTCCATTGTTTGTCCTTTCAATACGGGAATCAATGTCCCTTCTCCCGATCTCTAACTCTCCACCAACATTTTGTTCCTTAAATTATGAACTATGTCAACCTTCTCACCTTTGCTTCGTGTTGAGTCATCATACCTGCAAAGACTGATAAATAGTCACATGTACCCTATAAGTCAGTTTCAGGTTTAAGGGATAGATAGATTTTAACAATTCTCCTAGTAGGTAGTCAGTGAGGAAGCTCATCCAAAATATTCAAAACTCTCTCATCCTCATCAGTCCTGCACTGCCTAGGCCAATCATTATATCTCACTAGGTTGTTGGTCCAATACAAAGGGAACTTAAGCTTCCTGCTCTCATCCTAAAAATGAGAGTGCCTACTTGGGTTCACAATCACCCTAAAGAATTTGGTTTTGAAATTTTCAAAAGATTGGGAAAAAGAGCTAAGAAGGCAAGTCCTCGCCTAACTAACTAAAGAAAGCCAAGTAACAACATGCTGGGGATGGGTATTGTAAAAATGAAGGAAGCACTAATGTGCTAGATTTAGTTTTAAGGCTTATTAAACTAGTCAAAAGGCTTGAAGGAAACCCTAGTTGTTTGGATGGAGTTAGGTGGGAACGACATTTAAAAGACACAATACATCCATGATAAAGTAGCCAAAGGGAAGACATACATGAAGTTTGGCAAAGAAGGTCATGTTCATATAAAAAAATTCTTCTTTGTAACCCTCTCAGTTATGGCAAACATTATCTATTGTACATACTCTCTGCAAAGATATTGTATCCTATATACCTCAACCCTATCATACATAAATGTATTATTTTCCACCACATAAGGGTAGACGACCATCTAAACTTGAAAAAATTGCTCTTTAACTTTGGAATCTACCCATTCATAACCTCATCTCCTTAACAAGTTAGACTTTATCTCGACTGCAGGTTCCTCACGAGTTTCTATAATCACCTCTCAGACTTAAGAGGATGAGGTACTCGAAGACGACATAGATCTAGAGTCTTCACTAACCAACCTTTTAACACAAGAAGCCATGTTAGAGATACTAGATGACATACTTGGTGCTATTCAACACTAAAATACTAGGAATTCTTGGGGGGATATTGGCAGTAGAGGGAAGAATACTGGAGTAGGTGATCAAATGAGACTAATGTGTCTCCTATTTATAACAAAGTCTTGGTGACTCTTCATCTCCCACCCCTACAATCCCAGCGGATAGATCTCCTTAGGTCTAATAGTCAAGGGTCGCAACTGTTGGACTTCCTAATGTCACATTGATCTCTACAGGCCTGACACGTATCAATCAATCCTATTTATCGCTACACTTCTCGAGGCTGGGGGCTACCATGCTTATAGGGCAAGACGACCAAAGAAATACAAATTTTCTTTGAACATACTGGCCAATTCGAACATATATCATGTTGAGTCTGGGGGGCTAGTGTACTATACATGCTTGAGAACATCTCAACCACCTAGCCCGAGATGTACTCAGCCTTAATATGGTCAAATCAAAATGCATAACCTCGGCCAGGACGACAACATATCGACCACATCATTAATAATAACAAAATGTGGTTAAGATAGGGTAATGACTAAATCATATTAGCAAAGTATTAGGAAAAGTTAATCAAGCTAATTAGCCACGTGAATCAGGTCCATCCAGATCAAAGTCCATAAACATAATATAAATAGCATAGTACATAAGGTAAATTAATTATGTTTCGTTATTACTGCATTTATTGTCATTTAACGCTCTTGGCTAACTTGAGTGTCACAATGTCTTTTGTAGGCACATCACATTCGAATTTGGAGAGAGGAGAACCTAGGACATCCCGGCTTGAAGGTATGAAGTTGGAGTCTAAAGCACGCTAGAAGAGACATAAAAGAAAATCTTACAGAGTATATTTGATCTTGCAAGAATATAAATTAATCAGACGATATTATTTTACGAGATGATCTATATACTTTAAAAAATTATAATTGAAAAAAATTGCTTGCTTAAGCAAATAAAAGTAGTGTTTTAGGTTTTTCTTTATTTGGTAAAATTAGCCAATAATTTCCGAGGTGATAGAGTGATAACCTATATGCATAAGTTATAAGTGGAGTTGAGATGTTAATTTATTGGATTAGAAGTATTTGATAAACTATATGATATGTTTGGCAAATGTAGAAAAAATGTAAAATGATATAACGACAATTTTTATTATATAAAAAAAATTGTCTTTTTTAAGACATAAACGTATTATTATTCAATTATAATTTTAGATTTTTAAAAAGTAATTATATTTTTATTGAATTTATTGATACTTTATTTCTTTTAAATTTGTAGAAGATTTCTTAGACAAATAAATTATTTATATTAGTTGATGTAATGAGCTAACTTAATCAAATTTAATTTTTATTTATTTTAATAAATTTATTTATTTTTATTTCTCAATTTCATATACGGTTATACTGAGTTTATTTATTTTATATTTTTTTGTGTAATTGTACGTAGAATCATGTAATAAAACATTAGTTTTTTTAAAATATAATGTTAATTTTTTAAATTGAAATTACATGAAAAGTTTAAAATGTAAGCGAACATTAAACATAGCGCAATAAGTAATTATTGACAAAAAAGAAATTAAGGATAACAATTAAGTAAGCTACAAGTTAGAAGCTAGCTCAAGAAGTTAGCTTAAGTAGCTTATAGTTTCCATTCATAAACTAAAAGCTCTTAAAATAAATTATTTTGCAACATACTCTGGGTCGACCATCCTTTGTCGATCATCTTATGTTGATCACCATTTGGACCGATAATTCTTTGTTGATCACCCTCGACTTGATCATCTTTTTTCGATCACTCTCGAGCTGATCACCCTTTAGACCGATTATCCTAGATGATCACATTGGCTGATTATCCTCGACCGATCATCCTCGATTGATCCTCTTTGGCTAATCATCCTTGGTCGATCATCCTTAGCTGATCATCCTAGCTGATTAGTTGAAGAATAAACATCAAATTAACCATGAATCAACTAACTAATGTTGATTAGGGTATGATTAGGTCGTGATTAGGCCAACAAAAAGGTAAAAAATCATAACATCAACCATAAATAAAGGCCTAAGGTGTGGTTATATATATATATATGCATTACATCACTTAATACCCTTCTAATCAGTCACCTACTGACTTTAGCATCAGAGTACCTTCTGTAGGTACCATCCGAGCGAATTCTGACGAATGAGATACCTTGGAGACTAAAAAGATAAGAAAAAGGAATGTCGTAGGACAAGCTATCTTGGAGTTTTAGATACTTGTCGAGCCCATACTTAAAACTAGAGCATAAAGTCTTTGTGTTCTTAGATTGTTTTTACATTTATAATTAATATGGTTAGCAACAACTTACATCTCTTGGGACATGGGAAACCATAATTTATCATTTATCAATCTTTATTTACAAAAGACCTATCTTTTAAACACCTCTAAGATTATAGGGAAATATATTTTAAGCCCAGACCGACTTTATCAAAACTTCATTTTATTTCGTACTTGGTTATGATCGTATAGTGTTTTCTATACATGGTCTCAAATCTCTCCACTTGGTACATGGGTGTTGGCATATTGTGACAACACACATTTTAGAAGCTCGTCCACATCGTGAGGATACAATCCCTATCTTGACTCAATATATGGACATTGTCCTGTTATGGCAATACAAAACCTCTTAACCTTGAATATAGTTAGACAATTTTATAAGCTCATCTACAATATGCTTGATCTTGACTCGTTATATGGATTTTTTTTGTTATGACGATACACAACCACCAACCTTAAACCGATTTAGGCACAAAAGATTAGGAAATTTTAGAGGCTCGTCCATATCATAATGGTACATAAACCCTAACCTTGAGTTGAATTTGGTGAAAAGGTTTAGAACGATGACGTACAAGTTAGGGTCACTTTTATGTTTATACTATGTTGATCTTAGTTGTTTTAAGATCAACCTCTAATTGGTATAGGAGTCACTTTAGTTGTGCTAAGATTAGCCTCTAGCTTTCGTGGGATTGATTTATGCAACAAACCTTAGTTGTTCTAAAATTATCCTATAGTCGTGCTGGGAGTGATTTAGTTGGAAGTGATTTATATAGTTGACCTTACTTGTGCTATGATTAGCCTCTAGTTAATTTGTGATTGATTTATGTAATTGACCTTAGTTGTGATAAGATCAACATTTTGCCATGATGGGATTGATTTATGTAGCTGACCGTAGTTGTGTAAGATTAACCTCTAACTCTGATAAGCATGATTTACTTAGCTTACCTTAGTTGTATTAAGACTAGCCTCCGACCATGCTAGGATTTATTTATGTAGTTGACCTTAGCTATGCTAAGATCAACCTTCAACTATGTTTGAATTTATTTACGTAGTTTACCTTAGTTGTACCTCTTATGTATCTTAACAATTGTTTTGCTACATGATAATGAGATTGCATAGGACAATGCATAAATATGGACAACAAACTTGTAGTAAATATTATGTTTGGTCCAATGGTTGTAAGATACAATAGGCTACCAATTGAGCTTCTATAAATAAAGCTTCTACTTTGTTGCTGGCATGACAAATTATCATTTACAATAGGGTATGTTCACTAGTTTACAACCATTTAAAAAATGTTGATTTTACATAAAAGTGATAAAATTTCCAACCATTTTTGTTGTCAATGCAACTAGTAACCTAATTGTATCATGTCTTGCCACCAGAGCACATGTATATGAAAAATCAACTCCATGTTGTTAATGATAGCCTTTAACAACCAATCTAGACTTTAGTTTGTTTATGAAACCAGTAGGGTGAAATTTGCCTCTATAAATCCACTTAAGATCAATAACCTTTTCATTACTTAGCTAGTCTACAAGTTGCCAAGTTTTTTTTTCTCAAGCATATTCATATCCCCTTGCATAACACATATGCACCCATATATTTTAGCAGCTTCATCATATTCTTTAGGTTATAGAGCATTAATGTTATACCTTTCATAAGTTTCAACAAGAGTTTTAGTGCCTCTAAAAAATCATTATCATTTAAATCTTTTTCCTCAATTTTTCAATATTGTTCTTAGAGATTGTCTATTCCAAGTTGTATTTTGTTTGAGGTTTCTCCTTGGAATTCTCCCAATTCCAACTAGAAAACTTATCAAACTTCACATTTCTACAAATAATAATGTTCTTCGTCGAAGGATTATATATCCTGTAACCTTTGGAGTTATTACCATATCCCAAAAAAGATTTCCAATTCTGACTTGTCATCCAACTTGTCTCTCTTTACATCTAGAATAAGAGTATAACATACACAACCAAATATTTTGAGATGTTCCACCAAAGGCTTCCTTCCTTACCATGCTTCAAAAGGTGTTTTTCCTTTCAAGGCTTTGATACACAACACATTCAACAAGTATGTATAGGTGTTGGTTATCATTGCCCAAAAAGATTTTTGAATATCTTTTTCAATGAGCAAACACCTTGTCATCTCCATAATTGACCTATTTTTCCTTTCACTTACCCCATTTTGTTGAGGAGTGTAAGCAACAACTAATTGATGTTGAATTTTAGCCTTTTCACATAACTTTTTTAACTTCCTAATTGTATACTTAGTTCCATTATCATATATGAGTTTTTTAAGTTTGCATCCAACCTTATTTTCAACTACAAGCTTGAAGTTTTGAAAAACAACAAACACCTTCGACTTTTATTTTAGAAAACCAAAATACCCAACTCATCCCTGTAAAATTATCTACAAACAACAAAAAGTGTCTACTACCATTTAGGATGTTGTGCTCATTGTGCTCATTGGGCCACAACAACATTTCCTTCCCTTGTTAGTGATCTTCTCTACTTAGTGGCTTACAGACCATTGACAAGTTCTGCAAGTGAAATCAGAAAAATATTTATTTTCTTAAAAAGGAGATTTTTCACTCAAACCTCTCTAGAAGACACGCTAATATTTTCTCCATAGCTTATTTCTTTAAGCTCGTCAACTAGCACTCTGATTTGAGTAACCACTTTAGAAAGTCTTTTAGAAAACTCATTCACTATTTTAGGCTCCTTTATTTGGATTTCTTGAAATTCACTTCTTAAATTCATCACATTTATTCTTCTTGTTCTTTCACAGTTTTGGAACTCCTCCTTTAAACTGCCTCAAGCTTCTTTTGTTGTCTTCAAGATTCAATATCTTTATAAAAGTCATCGTGCGTTGTTGCGTTATAATGACAAGTACTTTCCTTTGCCCTTTTTCATTATGGAATCTTATTTGCGTCAAAGTTGGGTTGTTGATAAATGGGTTGGATTACTTCCATTTTCCATCACTTCCCATAGAGTTTGATCTCTTAAATAAGTTATCATTTTTGCAGCCCAATAATTTTCTCCTATGGTGGAGGCAAAGAATTGTTTCTTGATGTCATCCTTTCTTGTGAGTTTTTTTTTTTGTATATGACTTTCTAACTTATTTTTACTCACTAATAACCCTTAAAAAGCAAGTACCATGTTATGAAATCAAATAAACTGTAAAGGTTGTAGGGTGAAAATATGGGCCTAACCTGTAGGCCCGTAAAAATAACGTGGGGCAGGCTAGGATAGTGAACCTGTAGGCCCGCAATGCCCCGACTTGCAAATATGCAGCTCGCAAGCCCGCATAAAAGAAATTTCACTTGTGTATATCAATTACTTTTTTTGGACTCTTGCATTCGTTTCAAATTCTTGTATGACTGAAAAATACAAATATTATGTATTTTTTTAATGTGCTAAAATTTGAAGAATACATTGTGCATGTCAAAGTTTGAATATGAATATGATGAAAATGTTGAATTATCAATTTATCATTAAACTCCCTAAAGTCTTTGCTTAATTTTGTGAACTTCTTAAAGTTTTATAATTTTTTGAACATTGAAAATTTTATCATAAGAATTAAAAAAAATAAAAAAACAAGTTGGTTGGCCCGCAGGCCTGCACTTATGTGGGGCGGGCTGGACTTTTCAGCCCACGTTGAAAATGCGGGACAGGACGGGCTGACCCGCATTGTGTGGACCAAGAGCGGATTGGGCCTAAACGGCCGGACCGATCTGCATTGTCATCCCTATGTAAAACTATAAAAATAGATTAGATGATTTTTTATTTTGGTGAAGATGCACAATAAAAGAAGGAAGAGAAAAATAATCCA
>Ga0214544_1010390_pt1 | contig 13719 bp, 11 predicted proteins | sample CNSS3metaG_FD_160074 | JGI IMG/M metagenome (GOLD analysis project Ga0214544, IMG submission 160074) | Root nodule microbial communities from cowpea collected in UCLA plant growth center, Los Angeles, California, USA - CNSS3 | ecosystem: Host-associated > Plants > Roots > Nodule | place: USA...
TTTTTTATATTTCGTTTTTGGTTTTGTTTTTTTCCTTTTTCTTTCTTTTTTTTCATTTTTTTAATCTTTTTTCTTCTTTTCTTTTTTTTCTTTTTTTTGTTTCTTTTTTTTTTTTTTTTTCTTTTTATTTTCAAAATTTTAATAAATGTTGGCGAGCTTTTCATGTGCGTGAAGACGACTTGAACGTTCCGTTTAATTTTTTTACCTGGTTTAGGACTTGGTCCACGACATGTGTTGATCCAGATCAATGTTAGGTTCAACGGAACTTATGGCTTGTATTGATAAAATATTAGTCAATTCAGTTCTGAGTGTGTTGTACTGTTACAGATTGTCTGTTGAGAAATACCCAACTAGTCCAATGCTTGGTCGCCGGGAAATTGTGGATGGGAAGGTGATGTTTTGACTACCGATTGAGTTCTGTGTTCTGGAATTTTTATTGACATTGGTTGACCATTTTTCGCTTTTAACTGACTTGAATTCCCTTTTCGTGACTGTATAGGCAGGTAAGTACAAGTGGTTAACATACAAAGAAGTATATGACCAGGTGATTAAAGTTGGGAATTCCATCCGTAGCTGTGGTTATGGAGAAGTAAGTCAGCCGTGTCTTTCTTACCGAAAAATGAAAGATTTTCCCCACATTTTTCAGTAGTATTACTACGCTATCCCAAATTCTTGGATTCAAAGTGCATGTTGGGTTGTTCACTTGTTCGTTATTTACAAACAAGATTAATGTGCAATTAACATGGTTTCATACCTTTGACATATTTCAAATGCCGCATGTTCTTGATAATAAAGTTGTCAGACTTTCTAGTTAACTCTTAACCTCTTAAGAGTTTACAGTCCTTGGTAAAGAAAACGAATTTACTCTCAATGTCAGAGTAAACTCAGACGAACTCTTTAAAATCTCAGGTCAACTGAGTATGGAACTAATGTAGTTTTTGCCATTCATTGACAGCACTAACAATATTTTATTAGGGATAAAACTATTTGAAGAAATTGTTCCTCTTTTAAATGTTTTTTCACTTTAAGAACTTATGCTTTTATGAATTTCTGTTAGATTTGACCATTTATTCAAGTTTAATCGTATCTAAAACTAGTATAATATCATACTTTATTGTTGTGTTTTGCTACTTTTCTTTATCATTAAGTTGAAATAGTGAATTATTGTTGTATAAAAAGTATTACGTTATGCATTTATGTCATCAACAGATTTCTTTTAATCCTCTTTTTCCTTAGGTAACTCTTAGTTTATGAAGACTCTCAAATTTGACAACCTTGCTTTATAATTTTGGTATTTGTACGAGCATGGACCGTGTTGGATATCTTATATGATTAGTTATAACAGAAATAGGGTATTTGTTGGACAACAAAAACCCAAATTATAATATGTTGGGTCTATCGGGTCACTTGTTATTTGGTGATTATCAAACCACTCAAAGATGTTCACTCATGTTAACTTTATGCTCAAGACTCGTGTTAACTTTATGCTGAAGATGTTCAATCATCAACGCTATGGGTGTTTGTTGGAGATAGTTTTTTGTCTAGTAGGGATACAATGAAAATAGTTTTAACTCCAGCTTATTCTATGGACTAATTTTTGATATTCATTTTGGTCAAAACCCAAAATTTAAGAATCTCAGTATTGATTCAAAAACTTGGTTTCATGAGTTGAAGTGCTTAGCATATGACAGATTTCCCTTTTGCACATAAGTTTGCATATTGGATCGTTGTTTATACATGTTTTGATATTTTATTTTTTTGCATATGATATGATAATATTTATATTTTCTAGCATTTTGTTCTTTTGAGCTTAATTCATATATTACTGGTTTTGCAGGGTGTAAAATGTGGTATTTATGGTGCCAATTCAGCAGAATGGATTATGAGCATGGAGGTAAATTTTATTTTGAATTCCCTTCCCTTCTGTTACCCTATATGTGGGAGTTTTCTGCAGTATTCATGTGTTGACATTTGCTTGTATTTTGTACTGAGTATTTATTATTATTTCTAAATCTACTTTGTTGTTTACTCGGTGGTGAGTTTTTCAGCCCTCATTAAGTTGAAAGGAGAATAAGATATTTCTGGAATGAAGCTTCGTTTCCTATAATGAATATCTATTCTCTGCAGAGAGTTCCAATTCTTTACTTATATCTCTATGCTTATATTGTGCCAATTATGGGTATCCCTGGTTCATTCACCCAATGGTTTTTGACATATTGGCAAAAAATCGCAGGCCTGCAATGCTCATGGACTCTATTGTGTACCTTTATATGATACCTTGGGTATGTCACCGCTTCGTTATCTTGTTTCTACTCCATGTTGACGCTTATACTCAAATGCAATTAAAATTTGCTTTTGTCATCTATAATTGTACAAAGAGTTGCTACTATCTAGGAACTGTAATCTCAAAAGCTTTGATGTTGTGTGAAAAGTTGCAACTTTGGTGGTCATGTAGCATTTTTTTCTGTAACTTTTTCCAACAAATAAAAACTTTCCTAATTTATGAACTTTTTAGAAACTTATGTACAATATTACATCTTAAAAAGTTATATAAGTTCTAAATGCAAACATTTATCAAAACCTTTTGTGTCTATTTTTTTTTATTATATTTTGTAATTTTTCTGAACAAATAAATTCATTAATCTATACCTTTTGAAATCTCACCTAGTTTATGAATAAATTCCTTTTGAAAAATGATGCAAGTAAAGAACTTTCACTGAAACTCGTCCCTTAACTAAATTCTTATAACTTTTCTATCAAAAGAAAGTATTTTCATAAAAATTTACTGCAATTCGGCAAATTAAAATAGTGCATAAACAATATCCAATTTTACAAAAACAATATCCCATTTTACAGTTATTTGTTTTTCAATTTCTAAACTTGTAATTATCATTTGCTTTGACATTCTCCTCGGAATGAAATAGGTGCTGGAGCTGTAGAATTTATTATAAGCCACGCAGAGGTCTCAATTGCATTTGCGGAAGAAAAGAAGATACCCGAGGTTCTTCTATTGAAATCCTTTGTTTTAAATTAGTTTAACTTTTAGGAAAGATTAGAGAGTTTTGTACAATCTTATCATGCAAGCAGTCAATCTGACCCATATATTTGTTTTGAAAATTTTAGCTACTGAAGACATTTCCAAATGCAACAAAGTATCTCAAGAGTAAGTTTTTGTTGATTCTCTCCTTTATTTACTAAAGTGCTTATGCTTTAGGAAGAATCATTTCACTTTTACATCTTTGTTACAGCTATTGTAAGCTTCGGAAAGGTTACACCTGAACAAAGGCAAGAAGTTGAGAAGTTTGGGTTGGTAATATATTCGTGGGATGAATTTTTACAAGTGGTGGGTTATTCATTTCGTACACTATTACTCTTTCTTTTCTGAAAGTTTTAACATAGAAATAAAAGCATTCCTTCCACAATTACATTTGTAATTACTACACAGAGAAAAAATTGTATCACAAGCTTTATCCACCTACAGTTGGCATAATACTTATATAAAACAATTAATGAATATAACTTTTTGTGCACTGGAAATGAAAAAACAAGGATGATATTGTAAATGGAAATTTGGGGAGCATTTGACTGGGCCAATTTATGTAGTTACAAATACATCCAAATTTATTTTTCTGGTTAATTTCAGTCACTCCTGTAGGAAGTAATCATATCTTTCACCTCTTTGGTATTTTGTGGTTCCTGTTCCTAATTCAATTTTTAATATATGCCACAGGGTCAAGATCAGAGTTATGATCTTCCAATTAAGAAAAGGAGTGACATCTGTACAATAATGTATACTAGTGGAACTACTGGTGACCCCAAGGGAGTGTTGATATCAAATGAGAGTATTATTACTCTCTTAGCTGGTGTTAAGCGACTGTTGGAGAGTGTCAATGAACAAGTATGTTGTTTTCTTTCACAACTCCTGCACTATACTCGGAGATACATGAATATGCAATTTCATTTTACGTTTTAGGATACTGAATGCATAGCTATCCTTTCTTTGACTCTCATAGTCTCCCTCCTCTTGCCTTCTTTGCAGTTGAGTGAGAAGGATGTATACATATCATACCTGCCTCTTGCACATATCTTTGATAGGGTCATTGAGGAAACATTCATATGGCATGGTGCTTCAATAGGTTTTTGGCGTGGGGTGAGTATATGTAGTATATCTGTCATTACAGAATGGAGATTTAATATCATAATTGAACTCTGGATTTGGAATATGACCATCATTTACACAATTACTTTAGGATGTCAAATTGCTAATTGAAGATATTGGGGAACTAAAACCAACTGTTTTCTGTGCTGTTCCCCGTGTGCTCGATAGAGTGTACTCAGGTAAACTCTTGAAAATTCTTGTGATTGCTGACATGTTTGATGATCTTCCCATGATCATACAGTGTTGATGGTCAAACTTTTATTTCCGTAGAGAAAGCTACTCTACAATTTTTTAATATAGGAGTAGCATTTTTCTTGCTTTTCTTTTACATTTTTCTTCCCACCCCTCCCAACATGGAGAAAATTGGATTATGACTCTTAACCCCGATCTGGAACACAGGTTTGACACAGAAGATTGCTTCTGGGGGCTTCTTGAAGAAGACATTATTCAACTGTGCTTATTCATAGTAAGTGCTGTTTTTGTAAATAAATACTTGAGTCTGCGTGACATCGTGAACATGCAAAAAACTGTCGTGGATTCTCTGTATGATTGTTATGGCACTAAGATTGTTCATGATTGATTTCGCTTACAAATTCATGTTAGATTAATATTCGTTTTTACTATGTATGTGTTTAAATCTCTTTTGGTCTCTTAGTGGACACTTCAATATTTTATTTATTTATTTTTTATAATCAGTTCTGCTATACTCTGACAATGCAAATTCCGAAATTTGATTTCAGCAAGCTGAATAACATGAAGAAAGGGTTTACACATGGAGAGGCATCCCCTATTTGTGATAAAATTGTATTTGATAAGGTAGTGAAATTTATAAATCTAAACTTTCCGGCCACTCAGTATTACTGGATCTTTATTCCTAATCATGGCTTTGCTACATGATCAGGTAAAACAGGGTTTAGGAGGTAGAGTTCGTCTTATTTTGTCTGGAGCAGCACCTTTATCTGCACATGTGGAAGGTTACTTACGGGTGGTGACTTGTTGTCATGTCCTACAAGGATATGGTGTGTTCCTTTTAAATATGAAAATCAAACTTATACCATGCTATCACTTCTCAAGAAAAATGTCATTAATTTGATTTCCATGTGATGGTGACACAAAAGCATATGCTCTTAGTTGAAATTGATTTTTTATCAGAAGATAGTAGTATTTTATTTTTATCCGAGGATTACATATGTTAATAATATTTTAAGGAGTGTTTGTCACAGTTCAAAATAACACTAGGTAGAATGGAACCAGTTTTATACTTGTTCCCTTGTTGTAATCAAGTAAAATTTGAGAAAGCAGATAGCATTTGATAGCGTAGTAATGGGAGTTGAAAAGAAAATCAATTAACTGTATATTTTTAAAGGAAGAGTTTCTTATTTTACTTCTTTACCCTTTAGTTCATTTGATCTTGAACTTGTAAATGTTGAAAGATTTACTTCAAGTGAATTTCAATTACGTAAAAATTTTGTACTACTTTCAATTCAGAACATTTATAGCCATTTTATATTTGTCAAATAGCTATTAAAGTTGCATATTTGAATACGTTTACTACTGTGCTTATTTACTCGGTGGTCCTGTTAAAATACGAACAGGCCTGACTGAAACCTGTGCGGGAACCTTTGTCTCATTACCAAATGAAATGGAAATGCTTGGAACAGTGGGCCCTCCAGTACCAAATGTTGATGTTTGCCTGGAATCTGTTCCTGAAATGGGATATGATGCCCTAGCAAGCACACCAAGGGGAGAGATTTGTGTAAAGGGTAAAACCTTGTTTTCAGGTTACTACAAACGTGAAGATCTCACCAAAGAGGTTCTGATCGATGAATGGTTCCATACAGGTTATTTATTATGTTTTCCAAAATTGAGGTTTATAGATAATTTCTTATATTAGCTATGAGGCTACAAATTTTCTTTTATTCACAAATGATACCTTCAACAGGGGATATTGGAGAGTGGCAACCTAATGGAAGCATGAAAATTATTGATAGGAAAAAGAATATATTCAAACTTTCACAAGGAGAATATGTTGCTGTCGAAAACCTGGAGAACATTTATGGTCAAGTTTCCTGTATCGAATCTGTAAGTCCTGAGAACCCTATTCCTTCCAATGGTTTTTCTGTCCTTATTTGTAGCGAATTTATTGCTTATATCCAGTTGGAAAAATATGTAGAAGAGTAGGAAATGTTACTCATACTGCTAGAGCTGATAACCTCAGTTGTTGATGATAGAATTACAAAACTTTGGGACCAATCATGGCCTACTAACCCTCTTGCTCAGGTTGATATTTTTTATCATGACGTTTAAACTAAATAGGCTTGGATATTTTTCTTTCATCGCTAGACACATTCAAATTGTAGCTTATTGTTAGAAATATTTCTTTTTAACAGTATATAAATTTTCACATCAGCAAGTACCCTTGTATGTTGACCTGGTATTGGTGCATGTTGATGTATATTAGTGTGCACTGTAGTTCAGTGTGATATTTTTCTAAAGAGGTAAGACAACTACTGGAGCATGTATCTGTGCTACTATTTGTTCAAACATCTGGACATACAAATGAATAATGATGTCAAAAGGTTTAGTCCAGTGCAAAAAAGAAACAAGGTTCTAAATTATCTTTTTCATTGAATGAGGTGAAAATGTTCTATTCCATGAAGATATAAACCTTTTTCTCCTCTATTTCAGATATGGGTTTATGGAAACAGTTTTGAAGCCTTCCTTGTTGCTGTTGTTAATCCCAGAAAGGAAGCACTTGAACAATGGGCACAAGAAAATGCTATATCCAAGGACTTCAATTCTCTCTGTGAAGATGCTAGAGCAAAAAGTTACATACTTGAAGAGCTCTCAAAGATCGCAAAGGAAAAAAAGGTATTTTTATTTTTATTTTTTATTTCGCTTTTCTTATCATCATATTTTGTATTTGGAGTATTTGTGTGTATGATAAAATTTCACATCAATCTAAAGTTGTTTAATAACTATTTTTGGGTAGTAATAATATTTAACATGAAATATTTTGTTTGGTCTTGCACTTGTTTTAAATGATCTTGTCTCATGTGTAAACATGTTTCTACAAGTACATGTATTGATGTACTGAAGTTTTGTGGGATGATGAAATATATTTGGCAGTTGAAAGGTTTCGAGTTTATAAAAGGAGTTCATCTTGACCCGATTCCATTTGACATGGAACGTGACCTTATCACTCCAACATATAAGAAGAAGAGGCCACAGTTGCTTAAATTTTATCAGGTACAAGTTGTCAAATTCTCAGGATTTCATTTCACTTCATATTGAATAGTCTTAAAGTGGAACAGCCTTCATAAATTGAAGGTTATTCCCCCACCACCCCCCTCCTCCTCTTCCTTTCTTTACTCATAACCGAACAACAAATAGAAAAGGTTGAGAAATCTCAATCAATTCCTATTTTGTTGGCTGTATGGGCTATTAGTCAGTGTGATCTAAGCAATATGGTCTTGTGGTTGTATAGTGTTTTTTCACCTGCCTGTGGAAACTCAAGTATAACTGTGTCGGGATGGATGTTACTTTGGCCTACTTACTAATACTTAAATGTCATAGTTTAAAATGTTATGTACACAATTTATGAGAAAATCTGTGTTGGAAGTCCCACATCGATTAATAATAAGACAATTTCATAATATATAAGTAAGGTGCAAACCTCACCTTATAAGCCGGTTTGTGGGGTTTGAGTTAGGCTTAAATCTCACCCTTTAACATATTAGAGTACTTAGAGTCTCGTGTGCAAACACCTCAACTTAATTTAAAGTATATATGTGTGGTTGCAAACCTCACCTTTCAAACCGATTTTGTGGGATTTTGTGGAACATTGATTAGATTATGTAATCGTGTGATACGACTAAGCTACACATGCAGGTTCTAGAAGTTAAAATATTCTTATCTAACTTGCAATTTATGTCCACACTCACATTGCTTCTACTCAGATGTTTACTCATGGTTATTGTGTACAAGCAAGCAGATGTGAAATCTGACAGCATACCGTAGCTGAATCCTACGGAATTTTGAGTGTGTTGTGCGTCTGTTTAAAGACACACAAACGCGTATTGGATACATGCATGCTGGTGTATCTGTGTAGGCCTTCTCTGGAAATGAATAGGTCATTTAAATTGAGTGCTTAGCATATAGTTAGTTGCTTGTGCTATCGCTGTTCTTTCAAATGTAGTTTTCTGGCACACCATCTCAGGGTTTCAGAGTCAACATTTTAACTTTATGAGGCTCTTTATGGGGGAGGGTGATAAAAGTACTGACAGCACCATTTTTATTTTGTGCGCAGAGTGCTATTGACAACATGTACAAGAGTGCAAAGTAAGTCGTGGCTCAGAGGGTGCTTTGGGAGTTTATGTCACGGAGAATTTATTTTCAGCAAGTTATTCTCTTCCTTCGATTGTTTCCCTTAGGTGACTGTATATACGATGAATATACGGATACCCCAATGGTATAAATGTATTTGTATTTATAATTTATAATTTCTTCACACCCATACATTTCTTTTTTTCTCTCTAGACGTGCACTTTTGAGTATTCACGGATCCTTTTACATATATGGTTATTCATTTACAAATGGCTGATAACACGCCATGCGTAGCTTTTGTTCAACTACTGACACGGAATTTAAAACTATTTTATGCAAATTATTGGCTTTATTAGACCATTACTCTGCAGCAGCACTTTCTTTATAGGAAAACACTGTTTGCAACTGTATTTCCTCTACACGTCGATACAATGACATTTAAATCAGTTTTTAATAAAATCTTATAAAATAAGTAAATAATTAAACGCTGTCAATATATTAAATAATAACTTTCATGATTATAAAAATCTGATTGATTTTGGAAAGTGTAATGTAATTCCTAAACCAAACGTCTTGTAAAATGAGACGATGCTTCTCGAGAAATCAATGAGTCTGGATATTTGTTTCTTGCACGCCCATGAAACTGTAGCTATGAATAAGTGGCACCTGCTGAAACAGCCACGTTAAGGTAATGCTAACTTCAATCTCCATCTTTTGATGCATCTTTTTCCAAAGCAATTCCCACTTTTTGTATCACATTCACTTCCCTAAAACCAGACAGACAACCGTCTTTCTGTCCATATTTTTCTTTTTCTTTTGCCCACAGTACACCCCTCCCTTCACTATTCACTTTACATGTCTTTATGCAATTAATCTATAATTTCTTTTGTCGCAAATTCCAATAAATGATTGTACATCGGCTGGTTCAAGGAACTGGCTAATTTCTAAAAAGAAATATTTCAGGTGTCAGATATTTTTCATACAAAGTATTTAAGAAAAAAATGAAAAATTAACATTAATTATGGAAACTCTTTAACATTAACTTCTTCAAAATTTACTTTAATTTTGTTGATGAAAAATATGTATTTATACTCTTTTACTGGTATTTGCTAATATTTGTACTTTAAAAGACAAATTTTAGTAGATAAATAAGATTAAGCTAAGTCATAAACAATTAATAATTATATTGTACTAATGTAAAATAAATAATAAAACGTTAACAACCTTTATCATTCTAAGGTTTGTAACTGTGATTGGATCACATAAGAAATCTTATCCCTTCACGTTTTACTTGTATAATTCAACTTTCAAGCACACGTGTAGTCCCCAGATTTCATTTTCTATAATGTGTTCAGCTTTGGCGAGCGACCTGATTCGTGTCACGGTAAACTCAATCATATATACAAAACCCATAGTTTCCTCGTAGAAGAGGAAGAGAACTTCAAAAGAAAAGAAAAGAAAATAAGCCGGTGCCTTCAGTGTATGAGATTACGATAACACGAACAAGCCCATAAAATAACACGAACGAGCCATAAGTACGTTACCACTGTGAACACATGCACTGTTTCAAAGACAAATTCACAACAGAATTAATCAGTAGTGAAATGGATTCGACAGATAGCAGTATGAACAAAAAATCTAAAGAAATTGAACGATGTTACGATGACTATCCCAAGAAGAGAAAGCGTCCATGCCAAGTAGCGGTGGTTATTCCCACCATGGAAGAATCCAAGGCCGCCGCCGCCTCCTCCTCCCCCGCAACACACGGTTCCATATCAGTGATCGGGAGGCGGCGCGCAATGGAGGACGCCGTCGTGGTGGTTCCCGGTTTGGTGGCGGCGGGGCAGTGGTGTGGCGGTTACGATTTCTTCGCGGTTTACGACGGACACGGCGGGACGTTGGTGGCGAACGCCTGCCGCGACAGGCTGCACCTGCTGTTGGCGGATGAGGTGAAGGAGAACGCGAAGAAGGGATTGGATTGGTACGAGGTGATGTGTTCGTGTTTCATGAAGATGGACAAGGAGATCGGAGTTGGAGGTGAGGTGCACGATGACGGTGGCGGAAACACCACAGGCTCAACGGCGGCGGTGGTTGTTGTTGGGAAGAAGGAGATCGTGGTGGCGAATTGCGGTGACTCGAGGGCGGTGCTGTGCCGTGGCGGTGTAGCTGTACCACTTTCGCGTGATCATAAGGTGGTTATTTAGTAATTATTAGTTAGTTACTGGTTGTTGTTGCTGTTGCTGTTGCTGTTGCACGTTAAGATAGTGAATAGTTTGTTTAACTTTGTGGAATGTGTGTACGCATAATCAAATCAGCCTGATCGTCCAGATGAACGAGAGAGAATAGAAGCTGCTGGTGGAAGAGTGATTAATTGGAACGGAAGTCGTGTCTTGGGAGTTCTTGCTACTTCCAGATCCATAGGTAATAAGCTTCTGAAACGAACTTTTTTTTTTTTTTTATTTTTTTCATTTGAATTTTTGATATGCTGTGTGTTTGTGTGCAGGGGATCATTCGATGAAACCTTTTGTGATATCTGAACCAGAGACGATGGTGTACGAGAGAACAGAGTGTGATGAGTTTGTGGTGGTGGCAAGTGATGGGTTATGGGATGTGGTTTCTAACAAGTTTGTTTGTGAGGTGGTACGAAGCTGCCTCCATGGGCAAATCAAGAGGAATTTGAAAGAGGAGAGTGTTGTTGTAAGCAATGCAACAGAAGCTGCTTCGTTGTTGGCAGAGTTGGCCATGGCTCGTGGAAGCAAAGACAACATCAGTGTCATAGTCATCCAACTCAACAACATCACTTCATCCTGAACTCCATGTAATACTCAATCACTTCTCTCTTTTTAACTTCTTACTTCTAATTTTTCAAACCTATCAATCATTCTCAAAACACTTTCTCTCTTCATCTTCATCACTACACAGTTGTTTCTTCAAAGCAATTCATTTTCTACAAATAAATTTTATATTAGTTTCTAAATGAAGAATGAATAACATATGGGGAGATAGTTTAGAATTTATTTACATTATTTTTATCATTTACAAAAGCATTATATAGAAATTTTACAATTACTTATGGTGTAATTGCATGTCTGTTATATAATGTGTTGACTTAAATACCGATCAACACACCAAAGTCAACCGTGATTGTTCTGGTTTACAGCAATGTGTGTTGTGCCTGTTAAATCTTATAGTACAGCTGGTTAATTTTTAAAAACCATAAATAATTATTTATTTATCAGATTCAATTAATATAATATATGTATTTTGGTGTTAATCTTTTTACTTCAAATTATTTCTTTCCTATTTGCCTGGTTTTCTGTGTGCATATTCTTTGAGGTATTTTTTTTCTTAATTATTCTTTTACGCCAGAAATTTATCTGAATGAGAGTACGAAGAAGAATACGTTACTTTCCTCGTAGGATTCTACAGAAAAAATCAAGCACGCACAAACGCACGACGTGGCTACCCTCCTAATCATAAAAACATATAAAAACTCATCAATCAGTTTCTTTAACTTAATCGTTTTATTTTTACTATTTGAATTAAATATATTATAATGTTAGATCTAAGATTTAATAATATACAACAATGTTAACAGTAAAGGTTCAAATCCGAAACTAAAAATTGAAAAAAATTATAAATTTGATTATTCAATTTTGAAGAAAAGTAAAAATCATATTGTACTGGATACTTCTTCTTTTCTTTGTTTTTTCGTTCGATGTAATATTTTGTAAATAGGCAGGCTAAAGCCCAAAATGAAAAGAAAGCCTGTATTAAATCTAAGAACAACAACAACAAATTGCAAACAGGATTGAAGGGAGACTTTTCCTTCCTACACCCCCACAATATCTTTGCCCAGCCCCCGAAAATTTTCAAAATGACCATTTTACGTAAAATGACTATCGGAAAACTTTTAAATAAGTTATTCAAAACTTTTCAATAATATTTTCAGGATGCGAAGTACAATTTTTGAAATAAACTTTCCAAAACGTATATAATATCTTTTAGAACAAGTTTTTCAAAATATCCTCACATGAAATGTGTTCTGGACATGTGTTCTTGGAAAGAATTTTCCAAAACACATAAAATATGTTCTGAAATGAACTTTTTCACGTTCTCTGTGTGTAATGTTCTCCCTCTCTTCTTCCTGTAAGCAGTGGATGAGGCAAGATAAGTAGTCTTTCACTAATAATGTTGGTATGCAGTTAATACTTGTGCGGGTGGTGCAGTTAATAGTTATTGGGGCTGTAGGAAGTAATAGCCTTGAAGGGATCCGTAAACATTATGCTCAAGTGGTTGGGAAATGGCCCATCTTGTTAATCATTCAACAACACCTGTGTGGGTCTTTCTTCCTGCACCTCCAAAATTTCTTCTACACTTCCAAACTTTTTTTAAATTCTCAAAAAACTCTTTGACCATTTAAGAAAATTCACAGATACCACACCTCCAAAATTATGTCGACTTTCGAAAGTCAAAATATATGACTTCCGAAAGTCAAAATATATCATCGGAAGTCAATTTTTGAAAGTCAAAAATGACTTCCGGAAGTCAAAATGTATCACCGGAAGTCGACTTCTAGAATTCAAAAAATATTTGACTTCCAGGAAGTCAAAGAAAAATTCTCCGACTTCCGTAAGGTAATTTTTTTTTTTTTTGAATATTTTTAATTCTTTTTAAAACTTATATTTTTAACTTTTAATGAACTTTTTAGTTTATTATTATATTTATTTTTTATGTTTTCATATTTCTTAAAATATAAAAAATATTAATATCTATATATATAATTTTATTTTTATTTAATATAATGAAAAATAAATATAAATATAAAAATAAGTAAAATTAAAATAATATTAAACTTTAAATTAAAAAAACAAAAAAATAAAAAAAAATTGCTTCATTTAATATTATTTAATATTTAAATTCATTTCAAAATAATAAAACTTTAAATTAAAAAAATAAAATAAAAAAAAAAATATATATACAAAAATAAATATATATATATATATATATATATATATATATATATATATATTCGTTTTTTTTAATTTTAAATGTCATTATTTATATATTATTTATATTTATTATTTTAAATATGATTTTTTAATTGTTTTTTATTTTTGTTAAAATTTTAATAAATTATATAAAAATAAATTCAAATTTAAAAATATAAAAAATATATAATTGAAAAAATTTTAAAAATTTTAAAATAACAAAACTTTAAAGTTAAAGAAAAT
>Ga0214544_1010393_pt1 | contig 13716 bp, 10 predicted proteins | sample CNSS3metaG_FD_160074 | JGI IMG/M metagenome (GOLD analysis project Ga0214544, IMG submission 160074) | Root nodule microbial communities from cowpea collected in UCLA plant growth center, Los Angeles, California, USA - CNSS3 | ecosystem: Host-associated > Plants > Roots > Nodule | place: USA...
AAAATGATTGAGAAGAATAACACTTGGGAGCTCGTAAACTGTCCTCAAGGAAAAGACATCATTGGAGTGAAATGGGTATATAAAACAAAGCTCAATCCTGATGGAACTATACAAAAGCACAAGGCCAAATTGGTCGCAAAAGGATATTCACAATGGTGGACCTCCAAAGGTGCATGAAGAGCTCCATGGGCAGCGAAAATTGGATGAAGGAATGGAGGCAAGTTGGAAGGCACTTGCAAGCAATGGAAGGTGAGAGAGGTGATAGGATTTCCTAATCTATGCTAGCCTAAGGAGGGTGGCTAGAGGTAGAGAGAGGAAATCTCTAGAAAGGGGTGACTCTCAAAGACAATAGAGGGAGGAGTGCTCTCAACTCAAGTTGCTTCTATTGCTTAAAATTTCAAGGGTGTCTACAAATGAGTGAAATTTTGGCTTTTATATGAAGCCATTTACACATGAGAAAGGAGAGCCATTGGATGGAGTGGGCCTTGATCTTGGCCCTTAGATCGAGCTTGGAGAAGGAGGCAAGATCACGCCCCTTGGATCTTGGCTTGAAGAACAAGAAGGATTCTTAGCCTTTAGATGTGATGACCAACCTTAGTCAAACCATGAAGCAAAGGAGCCTCCTTGTCTTGATAATCTCAGCCATGTATGAAGAGAATTGGGTCGAGCCCAATTTGAACCCTATCCTATGTTCCTTTCATGTCTTATGTATTATTGGAAAGCAAAGCCCAAACAATAGCCCAATTTAAATCTACACTACTAGATTTACATGCACTTCTTCAAGTCTTTGTGATCTCTTTGGCCCATTTGAATAATGTGTGAAGCCCATTGAATTTGTGATCATCTAATGGGAGGCCCTTTTGAATCTTCTTCATCATTGATCTTATAATTGGGCCTTTTAATGGGCTTAGCTTGGGCTTGGGCTTGAAGGTGCAATTGGGCTTGGTGGGGTCACATCATCCCCTCCCCCTTGAAGAGGATTTGCCCTCAAATCTTTGTTGTCATCCTCATCAGATATAGTACCTGTAAAAGGAAATAAGTCAGTGATATTAAAAGTAGGATGCACACCATATTCAGCTGGAAGATCTAATTGATAAGCATTATTGTTGACCTTCTTTTTGATTTGGAATGGACCATCACCACAGAGACTAAGTTTGGATTTTCATAATTGAGGAAATATTTCCTTCCTTAGATGAAGCCAAACGAAGTCACCCTCATTGAATGACCGAACTCTCTTACCCTTGTTTTTAGAGTTGGCAATCTTTTCAATTTGAGCTTGAATTTGACTCTTAACCTTCTCATGAAAATCTTTGATAAATTGAGACTTAGAAACTCCTTCTTTATGAACAAAGTCAAAAGAAGATGGAAGAGGTAGCAACTCGAGAGGAGTGAGAAGGTTAAAGCCATATACAACCTCAAAAGGTGAAAGTTTGGTGGTGCTCTGGACCACTCTATTGTAGGCAAACTCAATGTGGGGAAGATACTCATCCCAAGATTTATGGTTCCCCTTAAGCACAACCCTAAGAAATGTGGAGAGGGATCTATTGACTACCTCTGTTTGCCCATCAGTTTGAGGTTGACAGGAAGTAGAAAAAGAAAGTTTGAAAAGATAGCAATTTGAGACATAGAAGCCGCCTTGGGACTTATTTAAACAATTAGAATAAATAGGGGCAAAGAAGGGATCTTGACTATACAATTCACATATATTGTCAAACCCATGAATTTGAGATCCAAGTTTGGCTAAAAGAGTATATCTTCTAAAAAGTGCATCAGCCACAACATTGGATTTCCCTTTCTTGTATTTGATGATATAAGGGAATTGTTCTAGAAATTCAACCCACTTTGCATGCCTCTTGTTGAGCTTGTGCTGGCTTTTCAAATACTTGAGAGTTTCATGATCAATGTGAATTATAAACTCTTTAGACATAAGATAGTGTTCCCAAGTATGAAGAGCTCACACAAGAGCATACAACTCTTTGTCATAGGTGGGGTAATTACGAGAAGGGCCATTGAGTTTTTCACTGAAATAAGCAATTGGATGGCCTTCTTGTAATAAAATCGCACCTACTCCAACCCAAAAGCATCACATTCTAGCTCAAAAGTTTTCTCAAAGTTTGGAAGAGCTAGAACGGGTGCTTGGGTGAGTTTAGCCTTGATCTCCTCAAAGGCTTGTTGTTGCTTATCACCTCACACAAAAGGTGTGTCTTTCTTGACAAGTTCATTAAGGGGTGAGGCAATTGTGGAGAAGTGGGGTACAAACCGTCTATAGAAGCTAGCTAGCCCATGAAAGCTACAGATGTCCCCAACATTCTTTTGCACAGACCATTCTTGGATGACTTTGATTTTGTCGGGGTCAACATGTACCCCACTTTTATTGACCACAAACCTAAGAAAGATGACACTCTCTACACAAAAAGTGCACTTGTTTATGTTGGCATAGAGTTTATGGTCTCGAAGGAGAGACAGGACTACCCTAAGGTTCCTAGATGAACTTTGAAGCTATGGCTATAAATTAAAATGTCATCAAAATAAATAACCACAAACTTCCCCAAACAATCCCGTAGGACATGATTCATTAGTTGCATGAATGTGCTAGGAGCATTGGTTAGGTCAAAAGGCATTTTTGAAAACATTTTGGTCATAACCACTTTTAAGGTATATTTTTGAAAACATTTTGGCCCCATGCAATTCATCCAACATATCATCAAGTCGAGGGATTGGGTGCCTATACTTTATGGTAATGTTGTTGATGGCCCTACAATCACAACACATGCGCCATTTGCTATCTTTTTTGGGCACCAACAACACGGGAACAACACAAGGACTAAGACTCTTTTGGAGCCATCCTTTGTCTAACAACTCGATCACTTGAGTCTCTATCTCTTTAGTCTCAATTGGATTTGTCCTATAGGTTGGTCTATTCGGTAGACTGGCCCGTAGGATAAAATCAATCTTGTGCTCTATTCCTCTAAAAGGTAGGAGGCCTTGGGGGCCATCCTTAGGGAAAAGATCCGCAAATTCATGGAGAAAAGCACGGACAGAAGGAGGTAGATCCTTAAGTGAAGGATGTTGGAGACATGTAAGGACAGCATGACACATCAAAAGGTAGGAAGGGTGTTCAACATGAAGAGGTTGTAAAAGAGTTTTATGAGTGAGAAGCACTTCATGATGAACATCCTTAGAAGGAGAGACTTCCTCTACCTTTGTATTAGAAGCATTGGATAATTTAGTAGAGTTTGTGGAACTCTCTTCCTCCCTCCTAGCTCTCATTTAAGCTTGGTCACTAGCAACTTGAGTAGGAGTGAGGGGATGTAACACAAAAGTTTTGGAATGATGTTGGAGGGTGATCTCATTGGTATGGCCATGGTGTGTGGTTTTGCGGTCAAATTGCCACGGCCTACCTAAGAGAATATGGCAAGCTTCCATTGGAATTACATCACATAAAACTTTGTCTTTGTACTTTCCAATAGAGAACTTAACCAACACTTGATGCTTGACTTCGAGATCCCCATCTTCATTAAGCCAATGAAGTTTGTAAGGTTTGGGATGGGGTAACAAAGTCAAGTTCAACTTCTCAACCATTCTTGTGCTACAACAGTTGCAACAAGACCCACTATCAATGATCAAAGAACAAGTATTGTTCAAAACGTCACAGCGAGTGTGAAAAATGTTTTCTCTTTGATCATTGAGAGGAAGGGTTGGTTGGTTATTGAGAAGCCTCCTAATCATTAAGAGAGACCCTTCTTGAGGGTAAGAATGATGTTTATCTTTGGAGGACTTGTCACTGTGGGAGTCACTAGAAGAGGAAGATTCCTCAGAAGACTCCTCTTGACTGCTGTAGAGGTCTTGGCCCTTTAGCACAATGGTGCGCTTGGTAGGACACTGTGATGCCACATGACCTCTACCTAAACACTTAAAACACTTGATCTCACTACCTCGCTTGGAGGTCTCACCCTTATCTTGACCTTTTGCTGGGTGTCTATGAGCGGTCTCCTTGACATGAGAAAAATCTTTCTTTTGAAAATCAGATTTTGAAAAAGAGAGTGAAGAATCCTTGCGAATAGGTTTCCTCAAGAGTTGTTGCTCCACTTTGATGCACATTTGAACAAGTTCATTTAAATTTTGATATGGGAGCAACTCAACTCTATCTCTTATGTTGTAGTTTAGACCACTCAAGAACCTAGCAATGGTTAGATCTTCTTCCTCATCTATCCCAACCCTCAAGATGTATAACTCCATCTTTTGCCTATATTCCTCCACAAACATGGTTCTTTGTTGGAGCCTTTGGAGTTTATCCATAAGCTCTCTTTTGTAGTATGAAGGAACATGACGAGCATGGAGTGCCTCTTTGAGATCAAACCAATATTCAATCTCGGGAAGGCCTTTTTTTCGCTTTTGGAGGACAAGGGCTGTCCACCAATTTAAGGCATGACCTTGGAAGCTGAGAACAGCAAGAGAGACACGTCTCTCTTCCTCAACCACGTGGCTGTCAAACAGTTGTTCAACTTTTGCCACCCAATCTAGATATGCCTCAACATTGTCTTTTCCATGGAAAGGAGGCAAATCTATTCTTGTTTCTTTGGGGTGAGGAGGAACACGCCTTTGTCTCCTAGTGTGAGGAGATTGCCTTGGAAAGGGGCGTTGTAAATCCTCCTCCTCGCCACTAAGATCATGATGATGTCTTGATGGGGGCGAGAAGATCTAGGAGAAGCACGGTGAGTGTGTGGAGGATTCCTTAATTGCTCAGATATGAAGTGCAAATTGGCTTGCATGGCAGCCATTTGAGCCTTGATGTCACTCACCTCTTTGGTGAGTTTGTGAAGCATACGAGGGGAAACATCACCCTCATCATCCGCACTAGTGTTATGTTGTGTTGGTTGTGGTGAATTTTGTTGGGTTTGCACCCTTGCACGTGTAACCCTTCTAGTGCTCATGATTGACACGATCTAGCACTTGAGACAAAGTGTGAATAAAAGTTTTAAGAACACAAATGAACCTCCAGGTAGGCGAGGTGAGTCGAAAAAGACCACTTAATAACCAAAGCCAATCCTAGCCAAGGCACACTTGGGCAAGTTTGAAAGAATTTCACACAATGGCTAAGTGCTAAATGATGAGAATCACTAGACACTAGTTGTCAACAAAGAACAAAGAACAAAGAAATCTATAAAACACTAAAGACGGACCCCTAATTGGCCAAAAATATGTAGAGACTTTGGTCTCAAAATTTTAAGCCACTAAACAACGTGAAAACTTGAATATAAGCTATGCAGCTTAATGTAAAGTGAGAAAGCACTGAGAACTTTCAACACACTTACAACTAAAAACGAATTACTAATGGATGATAAAGGTTCTACTTAGGAGATGGGATTGAGCACCTTATGGTTCCCCAAGACACCTAAGTAGGCCAAAATACAAGTTCAAAGAGAGTTAAAATTGGTACACAAAATTTAGGCAAAGAGGAGCAATCCGAGAACACCAAACTTTTAGAGAACTTTGAGTAGAAAATAAGGCACAAAGACGCTCCAAATTGACCAAAATAAGTGACCAAATTGTAGAAAAACTAGTAAACTAAAAAGATGCAACAATTACAAGCCACAATGGCCAACAAAAATGCTTGAAATTGGTGTTGGAAGCTACTCGCGAGGCCAACTTGAACACCACAATTTTGGAAAACAAAGTGATGCACTCCTAAGAGCACTTTGGTGCCAAATGAAGCCTTAGTTGATGGCTTTGAAGTATACACCAATTAGAGGAATATTTGGACCCCTTGTGGATGCAAAATGCAACACCAAACATCAACAAAACCTGGTCAAAATAATGAACAAAAATAGCAAACAAACTATGCCAAAGGCATTGGTTAGCTCTCACTCAAGCAAGAAATTGATAGCTCAAAACTTTCCAAAATATGGTGAAGGTGAGAGGAAGAATTCAAGCACACTCTCTAGAGTTTTACTTCTCAACCACCACCTAAAATGGTACCTTAGACAAGCAACCAATTTGGAAAACAAAATCACTTAATTCACAATCAAGGGCATTGAAACCAACTGCCAATTGAAATGTATAACACAAGAAAAGCGAATTAAGAAAGCTAAACCACATTGAATATGATTTCACAAGACGGAATTGAATAGCCAAAAACAAGGACAAGCAAGAAATTAAGGCTTGAAATAAAGGAAAGCACAACAAAAGGAATCCTAAAATGGAACTAGAATGGAGTAAAAACCAAAAACAGAAACTGCAGTGCTCATAAAATGCTTATGGTATTCATTGCATGTATGCCAATGTGAGGAAATTAATCCACTCCAAATGAAAGCAATTGTTGGCAATATGGAATACACACATAAACAAGCAAATGTATAGAGCAAGAACACTGAAATTTTGAAGCAAAACACACCAAAAACGCACTAAACAATGATTTTCCTGAAAACACAGCACCAGAAAACGCTGACAGATGCCTTAACTTTGAAGATTTATCATATTTTTTGTATTGGACATATTTCAATGATTATTTTTGCTAATTTTTCGTCCAGATGTTACAAAAATTAGACAAAAATTAGAAGGTGATTCGGTGCTATGAATCGTTCCAGTTAAATCCCACAAGAAAAGTGTGCGTTAGGACACAAGTGAAAACATCAGCAAATTGGCACTGAAAAACGCAGAAAGTTGCTTCTACTTCAAAAATTTGTATAGAATTCAGTTCTCAACATAATGGAATGATTCTTGTTGGAGAATTTTTGTTTATGACTTTGCTTTTCGACGCAACAATCAGCTTAAATTTTGGTGCTCTGAGTCACTCGTGACACTTCTCAAACAGAAGGTGTGCAGTGGAAAAAAAGTTGAAAACAAAAGCAAAAGTAGAGTGAAAGGGGAAAATGCTCAATAGACAAATCAATTCGATTTGGAGCTTGATTATGATCTAGAATCAAGCATAGATGAAGATGAACATCTTAGGACACCCTAAGGCACAAACCAATCGGTGAAATGGCATTAAAACAGTGAGGAAAGTTGACTCAAACAACAACACGCATAGCATGAAGCTTCATTGCGTTTTGGAGTGGAGTTTGGCGCGGTTTCACTCAAGCAAGTGTAGAAAATGATTGTAAACGGTGGAAAATTGAAGAAACATGTAAAAGAAAACATGAACAAGACATAGAACACAACTTGAACGGTGGAAATTGAAAAGAAAAAAGAATCACCGAATAAAAATGACAAGAAACACAATGGAAGCAATAAAATGGTGTTGAAATATAAAGGAAAGCTAGTAAATGATGTGAACCATAGCAAGCAAGGAAATCTACAAATAGAGTGTAGAACACTCTTGTAGTCTCATAGTTGCGTGGAATCAATGGAGAAACACAATGTAATAGACAATGAACGGTAAATGTGAAAGAGAAAAACAAAATAGAAGGAGAAGAAGATGAGAACAAGACGGAAAATGAAGGAAACACAAGACTAGGAAAGAACCTTACCAAACCGTGAGAGACCATGGTTTGATGGCTCTTAATACCATTATGGTGGAGCTCAAAAGGTGCATGAAGAGCTCCATGGGCAACCGAAATTGGATGAAGGAATGGAGGCAAGTTGGAAGGCACTTGCAAGCAATGGAAAGTGAGAGAGGTGATAGGATTTCCTAATCTATGCTAGCCTAAGGAAGGTGGCTAGAGGTAGAGAGAGGAAATCTCTAGAAAGGGGTGACTCTCAAAGGCAATAGAGGGAGGAGTGCTCTCAACTCAAGTTGCATCTATTGCTTAAAATTTCAAGAGTGTCTACAAATGAGTGAAATTTTGGCTTTTATATGAAGCCATTTACACATGAGAAAGGAGAGCCATTGGATGGAGTGGGCCTTGATCTTGGCCCTTAGATCGAGCTTGGAGAAGGAGGCAAGATCACGCCCCTTGGATCTTGGCTTGAAGAACAAGAAGGATTCTTAGCCTTTAGATGTGATGACCAACCTTAGTCAAACCATGAAGCAAAGGAGCCTCCTTGTCTTGATAATCTCAGCCATGTATGAAGAGAATTGGGTCGAGCCCAATTTGAACCCTATCCTATGTTCCTTTCATGTCTTATGTATTATTGGAAAGCAAAGCCCAAACAATAGCCCAATTTAAATCTACACTACTAGATTTACATGCACTTCTTCAAGTCTTTGTGATCTCTTTGGCCCATTTGAATAATGTGTGAAGCCCATTGAATTTGTGATCATCTAATGGGAGGCCCTTTTGAATCTTTTTCATAATTGATCTTGTAATTGGGCCTTTTAATGGGCATGGGCTTGGGCTTGGGCTTGAAGGTGCAATTGGGCTTGGTGGGAGAAGAGGTTAAAATGATTAAAAAGAATAACACTTGGGAGCTCGTAAACTGTCCTCAAGGAATAGACATCATTAGAGTGAAATGGGTATACAAAACAAAGCTCAATCCTGATGGAACTATACAAAAGCACAAGGCTAGATAGGTCACAAAAGGATACTCACAACAACCAGGAATCGACTACAATGAGACATTTGCTCCAGTCGCACGAATAGATACAATAAGAGCTCTAATAGCCCTAGCAGCATAAAGAGGATGGAACATCTATCAACTAGATGTCAAATCAGCCTTCCTAAATGGAGTGCTCGAAGAAGAGATTTATGTTGAACAACCTTAAGGCTTCATCAATAAAGGCAATGAAGGAAAAATACTAAGACTAAAAAAAGCCTTATACGGCTTGAAGCAAGCTCCTCGAGCATGGTATAGCAAGATTGATCAATACTTCATCGATCAAGGATTCAAGAGGAGCAAAAGTGAGCCAACACTATATATTAAAGCACAAGGTCAGTATCACCTCATTGTCTCCTTATATATCGATGATCTTATCTATACAGGAAACAATTTGGAGATGATGAAAGAATTTAAAGGCATTTGAGATGACCGACCTTGGGTTGATGAACTATTTCCTCGGCATAGAGATGAAACAACAAGAAGACGACATATTTATCTCTCAAAAGAAATATATTGAAGCCCTATTGAAGAAGTTCAAGATGTATGATTGTAAACTTGTCGCTACTCCATTGGTGGTAAATAAGAAACTACAAAAAGATGATGGAGCACAAGAAACAGATGCATCACGCTACAGAAGTTTGATTGGAAGTCTCTCACAAGTCTTCTATCAAGATTCATGCAAAAGCCAAGTCAGATTCATTATGGAGTAGGGAAAAGAATTTTAAGATATCTACAAGACACAAAGGAGTTTGGAATATGGTACAAAACCATGACTAACTCAAGGATCATTGACTACACCGATAGTGATTGGGCAGGATCAATAGATGACATGAAGAGCACCTCAAGCTATGCTTTCTCGCTTGGATCGGGAATATTCTCTTGGGCATCAAAGAAGCAAAGCAACTGTGGCACAACCTCAAAATACTATCAAAAACCAGTCTTGGTTTCTACTTTATATCCAATTCTAGTTTTATCATGTGCCTTTCTAGATCTTGAAAGAAGCATGATCAAATATTTTTCATTTGAGCTCGTCTATGTTAGAAGTTTCCTTATTAAGGATTCTTTTTGCTTCAAATCTTTCTCTTTTATTATTATTTAGTTCTATGGGTTGCTTACTGTATTATGTTCCATTAGTCTCTTTTGTAGTTCTAACTTTTGTCTGCTTAAGATGTTGTTTTCTATTTCCAATTTCTCATTAGTATAATTTGTTATACATAATTTATTTTCTAGCTCTTTACACTTTTCTTTGGTGTTTCTTTTTAATTTTTTAAACATTTATGAGTTTACCTTTATTAGAGACAAATTCATAATAAGTTTGTCTAATGAAGTCAAGGTCAAAGAAATATACCTCTTCTACATCATAGTCATCCAATGTGTGCTTCCTCATCCTCTAAATCGAGTCCATGTTTTCCAATGTAGCCATCAGATTTTTGTTCCTCTTTTTATCTTTATCCTTACTCATTAGATCAGGACATTATGATTTGTAGTAACCTGGTTTCTTAAATTCGTAACACACAATTTTGTCTTTATCCTTATGATGGACGACGCTCCTCAAAGAAGCATCCACACACTCGATCTAACGACGAAAGATCGAAGAACCTCACAGCGGAAGACTCGAATCGGAAAAGCTTGGTCACACTTGTGAATCACATCGGGACTTGAACCTCTCTCTCACATTCCAGCAATGAAACTAGGATCTCTCACGGTTTCGAGAAACTCTAAAGGGAGAAACCCTCATCTATTAGTGAACTATGAAGGTGAGGGAAAAGCGCAAATAGTGAATCACTCATATATCATAAAAGTTACCTTTTTATAAAGACGAAAAAGATGAGCAAGATAAATGTGAACTAACAAACCCTACGGCTTAGACGAAAGGCAGTGATGTACATATAAGAGGGAAGATCAAGCTCTAATAGAAAACCTAACGGCTAGAAGAAGGTGAGGCTTTATAATTAAAACCCTTGCTGGATGCCTTACAAGGATATGCAAAGAGATGGAAGGGAACTCTAGCTGCCTACAAAGGATGCACGTCTTTCTAGAGAATCTTGACGCATATGTGAGCTGTTTGGATCTACTCTTCTTCACTAGAAAAAATGTAGCTTGATTCCAATTAGGGCCCAAACTGAAGATACTGTTGGGATGAAGGTTAGACTATTTCAAATGGGTTAAAACGCATGCTGAATGATGAGGATGAAGGTTGGGTGGTGGAAACGTGATTGAACCCCTGATGTTGGCTGGTGGATGGGCTACTTTAGACGCTGCTAGATGATGGCCCAATAAAGACTCGCTGAATGATGAAGACTTGGATCTGGTATTGGGCTCAAAGACTTGGACAACTAAACCAATACAAGGAAAGGTTGGTTGGCCAAGGAAATTGGAAAACCACACAAAGATAGTAATGGCCCAAACATACAAGGTCCAATAACAAATATCCTATACAATTCTACATTTATAGAATTATTCAAAAATAAAGAAATTAAAGTTGAGCCTAGCCCTTGCCCATCATGCAGACCTTGGGTTTTGCTTAAATTTCCTTGTTAGAATATTTAGTTCATCATCTCCTTTAGAGTATACTCTTCAGAGTTCTAAATGATATGCTCTTCTTACCTTTCTACTCATGAACAATAAGAATTCTTAAAAGTTCTTCCAATGACATTTTCTAAAGGTCTTTGGAAGCTCTCAGGGTTGTTTCTTGTGCTCTCTGTTTTGGAGGTAGAGTGAACAAGATTTTATCATTCACATCATAATTATAGTATATTGTACCAATAGACCTTAGACTATTAAGCAAAGTTTGCAGGCATGCAATCATTGATTGTATTGACTCATTTTCTTCTATAGTAAAATTTTCATATTGATGCCTTAATATGACTAATTTACTTCTTCTTACCTCTTTGGATCCCCCTTGAGCTAAGGCAAAAGCACAAATTAAACAATGTTTTAATTTAGCAATTAATTGATATACATATTTCTAAGCATTACCTATTTATCTTGTGGTATCAATTTCCCTTTGTCATCAAGTAAAGAAGGAATACCTTTGTGATGATATCTATAAGATCTATATTCTTTACTTCCAAATATACTAGTATTTTCAGTTTTAACACATCATATTTTGACCTTTGAAAAGTGTAAAGTTGCTCATTGTAAGGCTCAGGAAAATTTAATAAATAAATAAATGTTTATTTAGTTAATGCGAGGGCAAAAATCCCTAAGTTAATTAATGTGTGGATGGTTCTTTGAACGTGCGGAGCAATGGTAGCTCAAGTGGTTGAGTGTGTTAAGTGGTGCAGAGAGGATTTAGTTTCAAATCATGTGTATGCCATTATTGTGTTAATTTAATTTTTTATTTTATTTTGCATGGATGCTTAACCATGAGGCATGACAATATAAACATAAATGAGTATGAATTATCACTAAACATGAGTTGTGTAAAGGGTTCTTGGGGTAAGAGATCAAAGGAAGGACTATTTGGATCAAGGAGGAAGCTTAGAAGCACTTTTGGAGCAAGGAAATTGGGTTAGGGGATCTACATTTTTGTATTTTAATTTTAATTGTGTAAAATTAAGTTGCATGAAATGCATGGGTGCATGTTTATGCACCGTTTTCTGGATTGCTGTTGCATTTTTGGATTTTTTTCAGAAATCGCCTGGCAACACTGAAGGCTTGCCAGGTGACTTAAGTTTAATAAACCTAGTTTCTAGGTTTCTGCTAAGAATCGCTTGGCGGCCATTCATCACTGCCAGGAGACGCGAGAGGGTATGTCCAGTTTTATCTATTTCGTGGATTTTTGAGATTGTAGGGACTCGTTGGGGGTTCCTATACTCTTGATGAATAATTGGTATATATTAATTGTATGGAATGACTTTTTGATTATTACAAATGGGAAGTATTAAGTGGATAAGCATGTGGGTTAAATTTGGGGCTTAGGTAAGATTGGAGATCATGATTTCGGGTTTTAAATTGTTGTAATGTTGTGTTATTGGCTTTTAATTGAACATGTATGAAAGTTGGAACCACAATTGAATGGTTTTGTTGTGAAATTGCATTAATGAGAATAATTATTGGGGTTGGGGGCACGCTTTGGTGTAGAAAGATCTGGGATCTGCCTAGAATTTGTATGTACCGCTTGGCGGTACAGGAACTACTGCTAGGCGATACACCAATGCAAATGTGCACACTGGTTTTCTTAGCGTCATGTGGAAGTTGGGTGGTTAGGGGTTGTATCTGGTTTTTTTCTTTTTTTAAAGAGATTGGCCTATTTGATAGAGGGTATGGGGAAGTGGATAAATATATGACATGGGATTTCATATTGGTGCTAAATTTGATTGTGCATGTGGTACTTGGCATAAAAGAGTGAAATATGGGCGCTTGTATTTTGACAGTAATGGTGTATAGTTCCTGGTTTGGGAACTTTCTTTTATGTGCAAAGTGTATATTGATTTGAAACCAATATGGCATAATTTACTTGGTAAAATAAAATGTGTAAGAGATTCTTGTGAAACATTTAAGTGAGAGCATAATCTCAACTTGTGAATTTTTATGTATATGTTTGTGTGGTGTTGTGATTCAGCCATATGTTTGGATAAACATGATTGGTGTTAAGAATTGCATGTGGAGTGTTTGGGTTCTTTGCAACTGCTTTTGAAGTGCCTAAAACTAGTAGTAGTGACTCTACTGGTGTGGCGCCTTGCGACACAGGATGGACCATCAAGTAATATCGGGAAACTAGGAAAACACTAGAATGCATAGTGCTTGGCAGAAGGGGTGGTCTCGCCAGGAGGAAACTATCAAACAAGGAATCTGGAAAACATGTAGCGCTTGGCGGCGTGTGGTGCCCACCAGGCAGTTTGGAGAGTTGTTTCGCCTGGCGACGTGGGAGTTGCGCCAGGCAATTTCACGTGCAGAGTGGGTTGCATTGGAGGATTTTACACAACTTTAGATGGAGGCCTTGAGGAAATGACTTGCTAGGGGCCACTTATGAGTTATAGTTTGTAATCGGAGGTTAAAGATGTGGCCATTCTAGGTTGGAGCCTAATAGTGATTGGAATTCCAGTGTGAGTGTGCTAGTTATGGCTAGTATGGATGGTTCACTTGATGGCTCGTAAGGCCGGTAGTGTAAGATCCGGGAAAATTAAATAGTTATTTAATTAATTATTTAATTAGAACGGGTAGCGAGAACATTTAAAGCAATAAATGCGATGAATTGTGACCTAAAAGAGTACTAGCTCAAGTGGTTGAGAG
>Ga0214544_1010394_pt1 | contig 13716 bp, 8 predicted proteins | sample CNSS3metaG_FD_160074 | JGI IMG/M metagenome (GOLD analysis project Ga0214544, IMG submission 160074) | Root nodule microbial communities from cowpea collected in UCLA plant growth center, Los Angeles, California, USA - CNSS3 | ecosystem: Host-associated > Plants > Roots > Nodule | place: USA...
CTTCAAGCCTTTGAATGTGCTCTTGGATTCTTAGGTCACTTTGCTCCTTGTCTTTTCGCAATTGTTCAAAGGCCTCCTTCCTAGACAACTCCAAATCCCGAAGCAATCTCATCAATGTATTGTTTTTGTTTGGTGTAGGTGCATTTGATGAACTTGTCATGATTCCTACAACAAAAACACTCAAATCCGAGACAAAATAAATGGATTAGAGATTAGACAACATGAAAACCGAGACCAAATCCAACCCAAAATGTAACCCAAGTGTTTAGATCACTCTCCCAAAGTAACAAGGCAAGGCTAGCACTCAAAATCTACCAAAGAAGTGAAGCAAACTCTTTTAAAAACTTGTTCAAAACCTTTCAAATGCAAGACAAGTGATTCGGCCACAACACCCCAAGAGTTTCAAGAAAAGAAAACTACTAAGACAAAACAAAGAACGCCTAGTAACAAGCAAGAAAAGCACAAAAACAAGGAAAGCTAAACTCTAAAGAAGAAAAGTTTGAGACAAAACTTTTAACAAGACTAAAACAAGAAAAACACATGAAAAACACCCTTTTAGTTCACCAAGGAGCAAGGTTGCTCTCGTTTTTTAGGCAAAAATTGGTGCAAATTTTTCTTCTTTCACAACTAGTTTCATAAAATGGTGAGAAAGAGTTTTAGGTGGCTTGGACACTTAGTTCCTCAAGTTTTAGGCCAAAATCAATTTCATGGAGCATACATCAAGCAAGACATAAAGTGAAAACAAGATTCAAATACATGGAAAAACAAGAATAAGAAAACTTCAAGTTAGCATATGACATATGACTCAAGCAAAAGTTAGGAACATTTAAAGACTCAACATGACATACACAAAGACACAAACATGTAGCTATCATCCATTTAAACACATGGATTTGAGGCTCAAAGACTAAGCATCCAAATACATGTTATCCAACCACATTTAGGAGCTTAAAGAGGTGCAAAAACCGTAGCCAAACTGCCACAAAAGAACCTGAAAACGTTGATTCACATATTCTTGGCAGATCTGACCTTTGCTCACTAATTTGATCATAACTTTCTCCACAGAACTCCAAATGCGTTGGTTCTTTTTTTTCTTGAAACTAGACTCAGAGAGCTTTCTTTTGACACCAAAAACGTGATTTTTAGACCGCTGATATGGTGCAGTTTAATGTTTTAAAATCGTCAAGTTTTTTGCCAACACTATTTTTTTTTGTGTAATGGAAGTGGATTCGAACTATACAAAGATAGCTACAACAAGACAATGTTAGCACATGAAAAACACCATATTCAAGATAACCTAGGCTCTAGATACCAAATGATGAAGGATTATCTTAATCCTTTTTAAGATTATTGAATATGGTGTGAGTTGATTAAGAAAGCTAAGTGAAATCCCCACTGGACATTAAGATAGCAAGCTATCTAGATGTGAAGGTTCATTTCACAAAGCTCAAGAGAAGAAGATGGATTGATTCAAAACAAAAAGGAAATCGAAAACAAATAAACCATAGAAAACCAAGAATAATTAAAGGAAGAAGAAAACATAAAATGGAAAGGAAATAAATGGTAAAAAAATGAGAAGCACGCCACTACAAGGCTAGGCTAGAAGCCATGACAACCTTGAAGATGAGTGGATGTGTGCCGCCACTTGCTATGCAAGATAAGGCTTAAAAGTATTCACTTCCAAGGGAGGAAACTCTCACAAATGGTTGAGATACAAGAGTGTTTTTACTTCAAAATGTTCAACCCTTTTACATGTCTAGGAGCACCCCTTATATAGAAGAGTCTAGGGGCCTCTAAGCAAATAAAAGATACCTGAGGATGTCTCTACAAAAACCTAACCTTAGCTTCTAGAAACTAGGTCAAATAAGGTTACAAAAATGAGAGATAAAAGAGCTAACTATGGTGTGTGCAAGGCTAATTTCGTTCTAGCACAAAAGGAGACAAAGAATGTGTCTCATATGTCTCCAAAAAGTGGCCAAAGTGTGCTAAACACAAAGGAGACCAAAGGTACATAGGTACACTTGCTTCATGCCTTTTACTTTATGCTTTATGCCTTTGTTTTACTCTCTCCTCCACATCATTTATGCTCCTTAATCACCATGCACCACCTAACATTGCTTTCTTACTCCTAATTAACATACAAAGCAAATAAACATATATTAGCATGTTGGCTTAAGTCAAGTCAACTATAGTCAACAAGTCAAACCTAGTCAAAGGTCAACAAGTCAACTAAAGTTGATTCAACTAAGTCAACTTTGGGAATAAAAAATAACTAATACAAATGAAACGGATGAAGGATTAGTGAACTTCCTTTCTAAACATGCTTAGTCTTCTTAAGCATGTGCCTCCATCCTTGGTTGGGGTCAATCCTTCATCAAGACTCATGGTTTGTTTGTTGGCCATGGTTGGGAGGATATACTCACAATGGCTATTGGAAGGGCAGAGGACCCAAGTCGTGTGTGTGGTGTTGGAAGTGAAATTGGTCTTCGAGATTACTTTAGTCCTCCACAAAGAAGTAACGATTCCCTAAGTCAAGAGGCCTTAAGGAAGATTGAGCAACAAATGCAGGAAAAAGGAACCAAAGCATGGGACCTACGGAGCAACATTTCATGGAACAACTTCAACAATAACAACAAATACAAAGAGCAGTTGAAGAAAAACTTCAGTCAATGCAGTAGCAGAATATGGAGTTACCCACTCAAGCTCCAATAGGACAACGTGTGAGCACAAAAGGCTCATGCTCTGTTGCAAAACATACTAACTACACAAGTTAGTATGAGTTATTGATTGATGGAGATCCCTCGCACATAGTGGCTTTAGGACGACAACTTGAAGGCGGAGAGACTATCCATGGTATTCCTCTACTGCCCCAGTACGCATATGTGACGATTGATGAAGTTCGAGATCCACTTGTTCAAGTGTCTGTGCCAACTTCAGAAATCCAATTTGTTGGGGAGGCCTTACGCTCATTTATAGCTTGGCCTAAAGCATTGATCATGCCATAGTTTGGCCCACCAAAGGTATTATGGCATCATATGTTTAGTACTTCAATATTACAATTTATAAAGTTTTTCACGTCATACCTTTCTAAATCTTTATTTGAGCCCTCCCATCCTGAAAAACAATAGGTCAGGTGTCCACATATTATACGTGAAGATGATGACATTGTAGAAGCACAAAATTATCATTTGGGAAAACTGTTGACCAAATTACATAAGTTGAAGAGAGGACCAATAGAGATAGAGTGAGAGTTAAGAGTATTTGGCCTCCACTATCATGTCCCATTGTACATTAACCTGAATGATGCTCTAGAGATCATTGTGGGAGACAAGATGTTGAACATTTCAATCATACAACTATGGTGTATGTAAGATTTTGTATTATATTTCATATTTAAAACTTTTTGGAATTGATACTTTTTAATTTATACGTAACTGTCTTCTTGTAGGTACATGGACAAAGTCATTGTAGACCAAGGTTGGGGTTCCATGTATGGATTCATTGAACCTAGGACCATGTATGCGTCCAACAACCCTTGTCTTAGATAAAAGGGTTTCTCCTTAGGGTTCCTTCATCACTCTAGGAACCTAATCCCTTAGCTGCTAGGGTCCTATCTCTCTCTCTCTCCCTCTCTCTCTTCATGTGTGACATCCTTAGTTGCTAGGTTATGGTTCACGTTTTCCATTCACTTATACCCGACAACTTTTCTCATTAGTTCTTTGCCTCCTTCGTTAGGGTTTAGAGTTTTCTTTCTTATAAAAGGGCAAACCATTGATGGGAGCTTTTGATGAATGATCACTACTAAAAATTCTCATATTACATGGGAATTTTCTTGCAAATTTTTTCAACAAATTTGCAAGAAAAATTTTTTTCTTGCCATTTTTTTCAAGAATTTTAATTGGCAGGTAATTCCTTCATGGGTAATTATTTCCTACAAAATTATAAAATACGCAAGTATTTCCTACAAAATTTGTTGCAAAAAGTGTTTTATACAAAATATTTTGCAAAAAAATAAATGGCAGCAATTTCCTGCAATTTTTTTTTTCATAACAAAATTTATAAGTATTTTCTACCAAAAAAATTCAAAACAAAATTGGCAGGAAATATGAATTTTTTTAGTAGTGGATGGTGGATTTTTCCTTCTTTATTAAACAACTCACCTTCTAGTTGAGGATTTCTCCTCCTAGGGTTTCTGAACCAATGAGAGTTTGTGAGTTCCTCATTGGAACTTGTTCGAGAGAGAATCAATCTCTCTCACCAAGAGATCTAAGTCTTCTGCTGCTATTTTGTTTGATTTCCACCAAAGAATCAACATTTGGAAGCTTCACATGGAATTTTCACTGTTCAGAACGCATTTTCGACGAATATCTGCGAAGAGAATGTCATCAAATAGTGGAGTTAAGACCTATAATACCATTAGAACATTCTCTAAAACCTTTGTAGGACATGATGAAACTTTTAGTTTTGTGTTAATTGTAGTAGTTTAGAATACTTTAGTGTTATTAGTTAAAACGGTAAATCCAGAACTTTCCTGGAATATTTATGAACTATTATGGAACTTTTCTACTTTTAAGGCATGGGGAAATTGTAAAAACAGCAAAAATTTAAAGAAAAAATAACATCTTTTTGACGTTTGTCAATTCACTAACATAAGTTAAAGGACATCGGACTGTGCAATAGCTAACGTCCTTTGACATCTGGCAAGGCACTGACAGACGTCAAAAAGCAGTTGTTTTTCCCTTTCAAATGCGCCAATTGGACGTTGTAACATCCCGACTAGATATTACGGATTTAAATAATAAAATAAAGAAATAGTAAATACGATTCAATTAATAAAACTTCATTTCCCAAAAACGTGGAAAATTTAGAACTTTATTCAATCATAAAATTAACTGAAACCCAAAATGGGTAATTATACATTATAAAATTAAAGTCTGATAACATAAGAGTTTACAACGGATTTGAAATCATAAACATAAATTTCTGATAAAATCTCCCAAGACTAGCCCCGCTCCGACTCTACGCCTCACTAGGTCCACCTGTAACATCATCTACTCTCGTATACCACATATATGATCATCGCCAAACACAAGCAGATAGGGTGAGCTAACCAAATAAACACACACACAACACACACACACACACACACACACACACACACACACACATATATATATATATATATATATATATATATATATATATACAACAGATACATATATCACAATCACATCAAAGGAATTCCTTCATTTGATACCATAAAACATGGCCACAACCATGTTCACCATGTTCTATGTCTTCTGATGAATATCTCAAGATGTCTTGCTGCCACACCTATCGCCTACAACTGATAGAGCACGTGTGGGAAACCATGCTACCGATCATACATCGTAATGCCAGGTGGAGTTCCCATTATGAATAACATTCGTACGTCCTAAAACTACCAAACTCGTTAGTTATTACTGAGGAGGACAATCTCATTGCACCCATCCGTACACGGCGCTACGTGCACACTCACATCGACAACACTCGCCAACCCGAGCCACAACTCAAGAGTTCCTCGTGTTCATCCGTCATCCCGAGCCACAACTCAAGGGATACGTTCCGAGCCACATCAAAGTAAGCACAAACCACATCTACTGCAGCAACATCGCTTGGCACCACTCACGAGGCGCCTGGCGTTGCCAACTTCCAGACCGCTTGGCGGGGGACGCATACCGCCAGGCGCCTTGCGCCTCTGAAACCCAAACATTGCAGATCTCTCCTGGCAAGACTACCTTCACCGCTAGGCGCACTCATTCCAAGGGCCCACTATTTTGGCAGTTGTCGCTTGGCGGATCCAGTCCTACCGCTAAGCGTTGTACCAGTACCTTGCTCAGTGTTGGTTTTTTCTGCATTTCGTTCCCATACTCCCCTCAGTTATGTAATTGCCCATCTCCATAGTATTGAATCTACTAATAGTTGTCTTATTATTAATGTCTATACACCCATATAGGTTCTTAATTCCATTATATCATAAGTAAATTTTTCTAAGATCAATTGAACCACCAACCTTTCATTAACTTGATACTATCCTAAATGTTCTAGTCAATACACTCATTCTTGTCAATTTCCACTAACCAGCTTTATACCCTTTGATCAACTTGGTCATATAAACCTATTTTGTCATATTCAGTTACCATTTGCCACTCCTGCCACATTATTCATTCCTTAAACAAGTTGGTACACTCTTGGCTAATAGGCACCTAATTTTAATTTCAAATGCCTAATTCTTTCTTCTTGATTCTTCCCAGCCAATCTCATTCCTTCTCCTAATTAGGCACTAACTGTAAAGTACCAAAAATTCCAATTCTTCCTATTCCATTCCACCCTCAATTTTATTCATTCCCAATTCTCCTCAGAATTTCTTCGAATCCAATTTTCCCCCAACATTGGATATCAAAATACCCAAAAATCATAAATTCACCACACAGCCACACAGACTCACTATATCTACACTGGCGCCTGGCGGCAGGCCCCGTGCCGCCAGGCGGTGCATGCGTTTCTGGCAAATTCCTAGAATCTCAGCACCAACGAAGACCCCCTCTCATTTTCCCATTGCTTTTCCCTACATTACTCAGCTGTTTCGCACACAAACATAATAACCTTAACTCAATATTCAATTTTAGCTATCTCCAACAACAATTCAATTGCAATTAACAAACCTTACTCTCAATTCATCAAAACCCCCAAATTTCAACCCTAAAGAATGTTCATGGCAATTTTATCGAATTTTACTTCCAATCACAAGCAATTCATCAATGTAACACTTCTAATCACTTACAATCACTTGGAACTTCTCTTTTCTCCGATTAGAATCAGCCCAGAAATCCCAAAACACCAAAATCGAGTCAAATTGACTCTCAACGCTTGGCGGGTGTTCATCACTGCCAGGCAGTTCAACCAAAAACCTAGAATCTAGATTGCAGCCATGGGTCGCCTAGCGACCAGGGGTATGCCGCCAGGCGGTTCCTCTTTAGGAACCCAAAACAACCAATATATCTTTTGCTAGGCGATTTTTGGACCTTTTGTGAGTTCCCTATTGATCACCAATGACCTTCCTCTGCTTCTATCTCAATGCAGCTCCCTTCTTCACTCAATCCTCACAGCGATACAAAACGAAAATACCATTAAACTTGAGTTAATTTGTCATTCAACGGCCATTGGTTTTTCCAGCCCCCTTGGTTGCTAGGGTTTCCTTGCCTTTTCACCTTCATGCCAAAACTAATTTTAGTAAAAAGAAAGTTTAATTTGGGTTCACACCATACTATATCAAAGTCAAATCAATGCATAACCATTTAATCAATTCATGTTTTGTGATAATTAATATAGTTCTATAATTATGTTGTCACTCATCATGATCCAGCACATTATTAAAATAATTATAAATTAAATAGCTCATAAATGGCATACATAGGACTTGAACCCAAATTCCCTCACATAATTTAGTATTCTCAACCATTTGAGCTAGTACTTTTCCACGTCATACATATCAAAATTAAATGTCATAAAGGATCCACTACCCGCATTTATTAATTATTTATTTATTTAATTAATTAATTTTCACGGGTAGGATAATCTCTCATGGACTTTATAACCCCTTTCTTGTTGCTTCAGTCCCTTAGGAAGATACAAGTATCGATTTTGTCTTATAGGACTCCTAAGAACCCAAATTGGTTGTGATTCCATTTTTGTGGTGGTAGATCATTTTAGCAAAATGACACATTTTATACCCTGCCATAAAGTGGGTGATGCTAGCAACATTGTTAACTTATTCTTTAGAGATGTGGTAAAGTTTCATGGTATACCCCATACCATAGTATTTGATAGAGACACTAAGTTCCTTAGCCTCTTTTGGAAAACTCTTTAGTCAAGGCTAGGAACTAAGCTTAAGTTTTCTACTTCTTGTCATCCCCAAACTGATGGGTAGATAGAAGTTGTCAATAGGTCTCTCTCTACTATGCTATGGGCAATTTTGAAAGGAAACCACAAATCTTGGGATGAGTACCTTCCCCATATTGAGTTTGCTTACAATAGAGTAGTTCATAGGACTACTAAGTTATCTCCTTTTGAGGTTTTTATGGCTTTAACCCTCTCACTCTAGTAGATTTTCTGCCACTTCCCACATCTTTTGAATTTGTTCATAAAGAAGGGGTAGCAAAATCTGATTTTATTTACGGATGGCAAAATGGGCCAACCTGGTCGTTTCAGGCCCAACCCGATTTTGGCCCACCTAAAACGGGTGAGGTCAGGCTGGCCCGCCAAGTGAATACGGGTTGGAACGTTTAACCCGGTCCAAAGAGGGGCAGGCGGGCTAGCAGGCTAACAGGCTGACTCGCCAATTTTTAGTTTTTTTTTTTTGTTCTGATTCGTATTAGAGGTCCAATTTCTAAAGGCCTAATTTCAAGATTTTTTTTTTGGATATGTAGGTTCAATATAGAAAAATGAATTAATACAATGAGATGATTGAATCATGAATGGAATATGCAAAGTGATTTAAAATCATGGCAATTGAATTATAGAACAACGAATTGAATGAGAACAGATGCTTCACAAAATTAAAAATCCTAAAACTGAAAAAAAAAAGTACCTAAACTAGATAACCTAACTTTCTAAAATGGGTAAGAACAGAAAACAATATAGGTGTTGTGATGGAGTTTGATATGATACAACATTTGGTATGAATGCTAGAATTGTCTGTTTTAGAGTTTTTTGTATGCATGTGTTGTGTAATGTTAAATAAACAAATTTACCCAAAAAAATTGTTAGCTTACAAATGGATTATCGACAACCTAATCCATCGAAAAAGGCAGTCGTTCCAACATTATCATTACTGACGGATTATTACGTCGGTGATTACAACGGCAACATCCTTCGGTAATTATTGACAACCAAATTCGTCTGTAATAATTGATGGTTTTTGCGAAGGATTTTTCCGTCAGTAATTATTTATGGATCTAGAGCATTCGTCGGTAAAGTATTACCGATGATGCGTTTACTAATGAATTTCTGGCCATCGGTAATTCGTCCTTAAAACATAGTTATCGACAGATTTATGCTCTTATTGACGGACTATTACCGTAGGTAATTATTGTTTTTCTTGTAGTGAATGAGTCAAAGTGTTAATTTTATTGAAATCTCAGCTGATGATTGTGTTAGTAAAGTGTTTGAAAATGATCATCTTGGAGGTGTATGTTGCTTAGGACTAGGAGGTCTTCATAATGTTGCATTTCAGTCCACCACAAGATTTAGTAGTGCAGGACACAATTTCTCAAATTTTAATTTGACTAGAAGTTCTCAATTGAAAGAGGACGTTATTAGTTTGAGGGAAAAGTTAACAACTTATGAAGAAAATGTAAAGACATTAAAAGGTGTCATGTTGCATATATCCAAATGAAAGAAGGACATATTCTTCCTAAGTTAGGTGTAATGTTTGGTAATGTGAGTCATGTAATTGTAAGTGTTTTATATTTTGGGTGTATAATTTAATATCTTATCTATTATTTTAAAATGTGCTAACATTGTATGATTTTAATTTCATCACATGAAGAGAATGGACAAGAAGTTCCAACATCACGAGGAGGATCATCACTTGATAGTAACTTTCATGGACTTTGACATATATGTTAGGATATTTCAAGAGTTAAATTAATTTGACATGCATCTTGTGATATACACCAAGATCTTCCCCACCTGCACTTTGCACTCTATACTCTGCAATCTGCATTGCAACATATTATTTCCTTGTTTATTGGCTAAAAGTATATGAGATTTATTAACAATAATAAATCATGTATTAAAAAAATACTTTGTAATGTTGTTTGGTGTAGTTATCGGTAGAGTTAGTGCAAAATCTTAAAAAATCTTGCATATGGAATATAATCCTCAGAAGGGTGGGTGTGGCGGGAAGTGTCTTAGTTGGATTATTTATACTTTATTTTTATAATCGTAAAATTATGATATATTAGAAACACAAATGTATGAAATAACAATTAAAACTTGTTTTTGTCTAATAATGCAATTGAAAAGAAAAAAGTGATTTATAGAGTTAGTCCTTTTGATTAGGCAAGTGAATACTTGTAAAGAGGAAACAATTTTCAAGTTTCTTTCATTGACCCATCCATGTGAAAGGATTTGTCCTTATATTTAATAATTTAATAAATAAGTAAATAAAGAATAATAAGACTTGGACACTATAATATTATCCTTTCTTATTTCATGTAATGTGTATGAGAATTGTAAAATAGAATGATACTCTTATATAATAAAATTAGATTTTTTTTACTATGTTAAAAGTACTATTATTATTATTATTATTATCTTTTAAAATGATTTTAAATAAAATAGATAATTAAAACATTGGTTATCAATGGAAAAAGTTTAATAAATATTTTTAGAATTTAAAACAATTTAGAAAAAAAATTAATTTTTTTTCTGACATTTAATTATTAAAATATAATATATTTTGTAATAATTTTTAACCATCAAAATATAATATATTTTGTGACGATTTTTAATTGTCAAAGATGATAAAATATTATCAAATAAGAGTAAATTTTGTAGCGGTTACTATATGTTTTACAACAATATCAACGTTTAAAATTTATTTATCATGATTTTTAACCTTCACACATATAAATTTTGTAGTGACTGAGAAAACACTTTACAACTGTGGGTCTTAATCCTAACCCTTCTTGGGGAATTTGATGACAATGGATGCACAAGAAAACATGAAAATCTGGAGATGATCTAGTGAAGTGTGTGGCAACAACATATGTGGCAAGGGTCCAATACATAAATATATATACTACATAACATTGGTAGCAGAAGATATACATCAATGTTTATAATAAATGGTATTGTGAATCAATTATTTTTTATGATTGGCATGGTAGCTTAAACCGTCTCACCTAACAAATAAATGTGTGCTATGGTAGACACGTTTGCAACAAGAGATGTGGTGGCCTCCTCCTTCCTCAAATCTCACCTTATCCTTCTTTCTTTTCTATATTTTCTTTTTCTTCTTTTGTATCCACGTTGGCCCATTCACATCTTCAAGATTCTTTGACCAATTTCCAACTTCACCACATCAATACAATGATGCTACTCTTTCACCAGATAGTGACGCCTCAATCTCCGCGTTTCACTTCCAAATGAACGCGTGTGTTATGAATAGAGAGCCATGTCAGATATTTTACCTCCCATTTTTTTTATTTTCTTCAAATTAATTCAAATATCTTTCACCGATTATCTCAAAACCCACGTGGCAACTACATACTGGCAAAATTATGTAATAGTGATTAACTTCTGTTATATTAAACAATCAGTAACACTAATTATAATCAATTCGTTACAATTTAGCCAATTAACTAGAACGATTTTAAGTATCATCTATTACTTGATGCACCACGAAATATTAGGTATTGAACTTATAACTACAATATTTGTTTCTTATTGTGTATTCCTATTACTATTTATAATTAATGCACCTTTTTTTTTTTAATTTCATTTATGTCTGAAGCAAAAAAGAGAGGATAAAGCCCAAATAGTGATCTCTGGCTTGATTTGAACTCTCATTTGAAGTTGTACGTAGTTTCATACGTGAAAGTGACCTATGCTATGTTTATTTTGGATAAAATAGGCTAGAAAGAGATAAAGAGAATGGAGATAAGATCGTAGAAAATCTCCATTTAACCGTTGACACAACATAAGAAATGAAGAGGAAATTCTTCAGGATAAAAAAAAAATATTAATTTTCTCTATTTTCCTGTTGAAGTAATGATTTTAGTTCTTATTTTCTACTATATATTTATATCCATTCTTTCACTTTTTTTAATATATATTCTTATTTGTTTTATCATTTAAACAAACCTTTGGGATGTGGCACTGAATTTTGAAGGATATGTGTAGTTTATGCTTTATGCTCACTTCACAATTATAATAATGAGATTGACTGTAAGCTTGGGACAATATTAGTCATGCTCTATTATATAATTCATATGATACCTTCGGTCACAAAAATTGATTGAGCTCAAAAACTAGTAACATCGAATAATAATATTACAACATGTGATATGTTTATTTTAAAAGGAAAAAAAAAACACACTTACACACTCATTCTTTTAAATTCTTCTATTATTAAAAATATTAAACAGCTTTTGAATAATGCTAGCATGTTGGATTATTATTATAAATATAAAGAAGAAGTATTTTGTTGGAAGAGTATAAAATATAAATAGTGATGCCATAAGTGCAATGATGAATTAGTGATAAAAAAATAAGAATGAATCATGAGTGGTGCTAAAGGAGAAAGTGATAAGTTCAATTATGGATTAGATGATGGGACAATGATAAGCTAGTTGGTACACATCAAAGATCATTGCACAAACATGACATAATGATGTTATAATAATACCTTATTTGTGACATAGCATTAATATAATGATTGTTGTGGGTCTTAATACTTAATCAAGGGAAAAATTATTAATGTAACACCTCAATTAAAATAGGGGTTTAATTGAATTAATGATTTAGGGTTTTATGAGTATTGGGTGGTTATGAAAAAGGTGGGTGCAATGTAAAGAAAGAAAAGCAATAGATGGTGGCAATAGTCAAGAAAAATGGAAGGGAAAGAGAGAGCCACGATTACAAAACATTAAGCGGCTGCATAAGATAAGAATTTCAGAGATGATGCTCATCTTTTTGTACATTTTTGACATTAGCTCCATGGTGGAGTTTTTTGTTTTTGCTTTTTATTCTATTTTCTCCTCTATAATATCCAACCTTGTTATCAATTTAACTAACGTCGCCATTTTTTTTTCCAAATAGAACTTTGCTTTCATCGCATCTTGAAAAAATCTACAAGCCTCTAGTGCATCGATAAATGCATTCCCGCGACTTAAATGCCTATGCAAAACAAGGAAACCCATTCGGTGAAAAACTCCGTGTCAACAATGGATTAGTTGAAAACATTGTTTTAATTAAGAGTAATGTATTGCAGAGTGTATATTCAAACGTGATGTAATTTAATTGTTTTATACTAAAAAGGTTTTGAGATCAATTGTTTCAATAGAAAAATGTTATTTTAATAGCATACATTCTACATTTGTTCATGAGATAATCAAGTAATGAAAGCAGATTTATATTGCAATGAGAGTCTCTCGGGTTTCTTTTAATCACGAAATGAGTAGCTTTATAAAGTGGAAAGAAAATCAGGAAGAAAATATAAAAATAGTTCAACCATGCAGAATTAAATTAGTGAAAAAAAAATCATATTCTTTTATACTGTTTGTCAGCAGATTATGCTTGTATATAATTTATTTCTGTGCTTTTTTACGGTTCACAACATTGCGATTTAAGTCGGATTTTAACTTGACAAACGGTATTCTACTTATAATCTGGATTTCATTTTAATAATTAATGCTTTTTTTAGTTCGAATATTTATTTTATACGAGCTACTTAATAAATTTAAAATTTTATCTAAGGAAAAAACATGTTTCTATTTCTATATTGTTAATTTGTTACACATGTTTACGATATCAACTTATTTATTAATTCTTAAACTTGAAAACACGTGAATTTACTTTATCTTACTTAAAATACATGATAAATTCTTACAAAATAATAAGCTAGATCTTTTTTTTTTTTTACTACAAGAGTGAAATATTATTAATAGT
>Ga0214544_1010396_pt1 | contig 13716 bp, 6 predicted proteins | sample CNSS3metaG_FD_160074 | JGI IMG/M metagenome (GOLD analysis project Ga0214544, IMG submission 160074) | Root nodule microbial communities from cowpea collected in UCLA plant growth center, Los Angeles, California, USA - CNSS3 | ecosystem: Host-associated > Plants > Roots > Nodule | place: USA...
AAGAAAACTTTTCAAATATCAACATATATACTCAGTAGTTGAGAAATAACAAAAAATGTTTTAGTGAAATAAAAAAGTTATTCAAATGAAACAAAAACTAATAATAAGAATAATAAGTAAATGATTTATTTTATATTACCTAGTAAACGAAATGTTTGTGCTATTAAATACTTAAATTGAGAGTATTAAACATTTTTATGTGAAATAAAAATATACATTAAATAAAAATATTAAAAAATAATAGAAATATTCAAATGTGAGACATAAATAATTTTAATTAACATACATATTTTTAACATAATTACATAAAGATTATGATAAGATGAAAAATATAATTGAAATGCAAATGAGTTTCATGACAAACCAAATAATTAGAATAAATAAAAAATAATATATATATATATATATATATATATAGATGTGGTTATTTAATTAATTAGGAATATTTTAATAATTTAAACGGGGACGGGTAATATGGCGGGGATATGTACATCCCCATACCCATCCCCATACTCAATTGAAAACGTCGGGGATTCCCCATACCCATACCCATACCTAGTCAATGCAGGGATTCCCTGTCAAAACGGAGACGGGTTCGGACAATACCCACGGGGACGGGTTTATTTGCCATCTCGAATGGTGCCTAGTGTCCTAGACCCTTGGTGTTCTCTTTTGCTATCTCCCAACGGTCCTTAATTGGTGCCCAAAATTGCAGCTTTTTGAGTTTTAATTTTTGCTTGGTCTTGAGGTATTGCTCAATGCCATATTAGAACTAAAAACATGCCTAACCATACCAAATCATCTAATTCACTGATCTAAATAACTCTATCACTTTCTTGGTTCAAAAATACCATTTGTTTAGTTCAAAATATATCTTAGATAGAGAAAATTGAACAACCTTGCTATAGTTATTTAGTTTCACAAATCGCCAAAAGCATTTAGAGTTTTAACACCAAATTCTAGTTCACTTTAGACTACTCAATTTCATCATTTCAGTGCAATAATACTATCATACTCATCATAAAACAACAACCATGTTAATTTCTCATCAAAATCAACTCATTATCAAGAAGTCAAATTCCATAATTAAACTAGCTTCCTTTACCTAGATTATGAGCCATTACAAAAATAATTCCATTGTCTCCAAAGACCTATACTCACATGGGATGCAATATCTACACATAGAAAACTTATATCAATGATCTGATCACACCAAACAATCCTAAATGAACAAAGGTTCATTTTGAGCCCTTAAAGCTCACATGCAAGCCCAACAAAACATATATGTAATAGATCTCACTAAAAGACTTAAAAGAATGAAAAGATGAACTTACTCTATTTATGATTGTGATCGGATAGGATTGTAAATAGATGATGTACTCTGATTGTCAAATAGATGATGGATAAAATCAAAGATCTCGGGAGAAGAAAAAAAAATTGAGAAAAGATTTTGGAGAGATAGTGATTCTTATAAAATAAAACTCAAATAAAAGAAAATTTATTAATAGTATAACCTTTTAATAAAAATAGTAAAGAATTACTTATAAAACAATTTTTACTCTTAAACTATTTTCTAGATCCATACAATGAATGCATTTGAGTTTGTTTAATTTAGTTATTCATCTCAATAACATAGGTTTAATAGGTTTTTAGTCATAATATTTAAAGAGTTTATGCAATTTTTTCTTAATTTAATTCTCAATTTCTTTAAAAGGAGTTAAGAATTGTATTGACATCGTTGGAAAGGTAACCACCTACGAATGACTCTGATTTCTCCAACTCTTCTCTAACTTTTTACTTACCGGTTTCCTTGCATGTTTTTTCTCTTTTTGAGCTATCCATTAGTTTACTCATATTATTTGCAATGTTATTAATATTTATTATTGAAGTTAATTGGAATTATGTTTAATAAATTAGTATTTTAATTTTTTTAATAAAATGCCCGTGTAATTTATAAAGTATAATAAAAAGTCTCTTATTTTAATTTTAATGAGTGTATGATAAAATATTTTACAATTTGTCACTTGTACTTGTAAACATAAACAATCGTTTGTATCTAGGTATGATTTATTTATAATAATCATTTGCACGAATACTAGCTTTTACAAATTGGTCATAAATTTCATATATTGTATTTTATTTTATATGTACTATACTACGTGGTTAGGATCGGCAAGCCTAAATACCCAGTCTCAACTGCCAACTAATATTCCTATTCGAACTAGCTCATTAATCAACTATATGTAAAGACCATGCATACATAGCGGTTAAGGCTACATACCGGTAAGAGCCACCTACTTTAAACTTAGGAAACAACAATTTGTAAAATCAATTCATAAGCTTGATACGTGGGCCATGATCAGGCCTTCATGAGCCCCAAATAAATCCATCAAGCCCAATAGAAGCCTAGCCCATGAGCTAGGTAATTTATGATTAATATTCTATAAATACAGGTGAACCCCAAAAATTAGAGGTATACACCTCATTAATACTAAAAATAATATTTGACTTTTGAGACTTGATCGTTTGAGTTTTTTCTGCAGGTAAGCTAGCTCTTCAATGTTCTACTCGGTAAAAGCATGCAAAGACAAGTTGAATATAATGGAAGAATATCCGTCTAAGGGATTCCCAGGTTGGGGTAAGATAAGATTCAAAAGCTTTATGATATCATATTATTGTCCTTGCAGGAACATTATAGTTTTTAATATTAATAAATAAAGTTATTATATGAAGTCCACATGATGAAATATTAATAGTTAAATATTAAAGTGTATGTAAAGTGCTTAACTATGATTTTATGCTGATATTAAAATATCGATAAAAAAAGATCGACAAATGTATATTGTTCCTGCAAAAGCAATACGAGATTATTATGAGATAAAAATTGAATCTTACCATAACTTCCAGGCTTTTCATATGGATTCTTGACTCTAGTCTCGCTTGTTCGTTAAGTATCACCATGTGAGAGCTACAAAATGAGGTTGTACCTGCAAAAGGGACTCCGATGATCAAGTCAGCAAAGCTTTTGAAAAGATAAAATCTCATATTAGAGGATTAATGAATTGCGTACCTTTAATTACTTGGGTCCACCTATATTTATAATAATTTAGTTGACCTTTGACTATTTTATTTACTTTTTATATGCCTTGGCTTAGGACCTTTGATTAAGGCTAATTGGGCTTGTTCTTGGTAGGCCCAATTTCTATTAGATCCCTTATTGGTAATTAGTTTAATTTTGTCTAAGTTAGGTTTATGAGGAACTTCATATAGATGTCGGCCTATCGTCATGTTTATGATACTTACTTACTTTACGTTAGCTAGTTATAAGGGAAGATGTCCTTGGCATGATATCTACATAGTCAACCTTTTATGTCAGCCTTAGGTTTTAGTTGGCGGTTCAACTTCGTTCCTTGCCGTGGAGTAGCCAACCTTCCTTTTCTTTTTGTTAGTCTGGGAAGTTTATAACTTTCCTAATTTTCTTAGTACACAAGCTCTTCAACCTTCTGTATCTACTTTTGATAGACTACTAAGTACTCAGCTCATCCTATAGTATGAAGGTTAAGTTTACGACCTATCCGGCCCTTGTAGTACACCACTCCCTAGCCTTTTGCAAATTTTTTTTGCTAAAGACTACTAAGTACTCAACTCTTGTAGTACACCTATCAGACTCTTTTAGTATATATAAAATTGTCTTTTTGAGTCCAACTACTTTCAAAATGTATGCTAATTAACGTTTGAATTTAAACATTATTAATTAGAATCAAAGTTTCCTGAACATTAAATCCCAATGCATACGGACAGAAAAAAAAGTATTTGAAAATTGAATATGATGCAATGATAATATTATAAATATTTATCTGGGTCAAATAATTGAAAAAGATATGGTACAATTTATTATTTTTGTTTTGAGTTTGACCTTTCCCATTACTACTTTTGACCAAATAAATATGAAATCGCTTAATTACCATTTTGGTTTGGTTCATTTTGGTCCCCTTATTATTTTTTGGTTCAATTTGGTCTTTTAATTCTTTAAAAAAGTTCAATTTGGTCTCTGCTGTTAAGTTGACGTTAACACCGTCTCCGTACATGCCACGTGTCATTTTGTGGAATTTTCTAATTTTTAAAATTTTTTATTTTATTTTTTTAAATTTTTAAATTTTTTATTATTTAAAAAAAAATAAACTGCCACGTGTCACGTCATGGTTGTGCCACGTGTCAACTTGATAATTTTTTTTAATTTTAATTTTTTTAATTAAAAAAAAGTGTCATGTGGCACATCACGATTGTGGCACGTGTCAAACTAACATTGGTTGTTTTCAATTTAGTCCCTTTATTTACAATTTTGATTCAATTTGGTCCTCCAATTTTTTATAATGATTTAATTTTGTCCTCTCTAATTTGAGACCAAATTAGTAATTAAGCTTAATTACAACTTATATATACATGTTAAAATAATTTTTATTATATTTATAGATCAAATTACTCCATCTAACTATTCAAATTATTATTATTTTTACATGTGTACAAAATTTCAAGTGTAAAAAATTACAAGAGAAAAATGTAAGAAATAAAATAACAAGAGTATTTAGGAAGTGATTTTATGTATAAATGATAAAAAAATATTTTAACATGAATGTATAAATGGTAATTAAGCTTAATTATTAATTTGGTCTCAAATTGGAGAGGACAAAATTGAATCATTTTAAAAAATTGGGGGACTAAATTGAATCAAAAATTCAAATAAAGGGACTAAATTGAAAACAACCAATGTTAGCTTGACACATGGCACAATCGTGACCTTCCATGTGACAATATATTTTTTTAAATAAAAAATATCAAATTGACACATGTCACAACCATAAAGTGACATGTGGCAGTTTAATTTTTTAATAAAAATAAAGAAATACAAAAAATACAAAAAAATACAAAATTCCACAAAATGACATGTGACATGTACGAAGACAGTGTTAACATCAACTCAACGGTAGGGACCAAATGGAACCTTTTTAAAGAATTCGATGACCAAATTGAACAAAAAAATAAAAAGGGGACCAAAATGAACCAAACCAATAAATTAGCGGACCAAAATGGTAATTAAGAATTAAAAACATGTTTTCGATTTAGAGTTATCTTCGGATGCTCTCAACCACAATAATAAAAGAAGGGGCATGTATGTAGTAATTTGTAACACTTAAAATTTAATTATCAATTATATATTCTAAATGCAATAAATTCTTTATCTTCTCTTTATCTAATATCTTAGTTTATGTTATTTAGATATCATTGGTAAAATGTTTCAAAATTTATGTTACAACATAAATGTTACTTAATACTAAAATTAAACAAAGATTCACATATTATTCTAAATATGTGATCACAAATTTACACAATTATTATTAATTTCAACAACCATTTTCGTATAATATATAAATTTAAACAATCTCAACAAAATATGCTATACAATATAAGACATTTAACCAAAAAACATAAGAGTTAAATATGTTTTTAATCCTTAAACTTTAATATGAAATTTTAATTTACCACTGTTCCAAGTTTTGATACATTTTGATTCTTAAACTTTAAAAATGAATAAATATAGTCATTTTAATCCAACTGTATTTAATTCTTTTTATGCGTATTTAAGGATGACTTTGGAGTTGTTTACATCGTTTTAATAAGTTTCAACTCAAATGTCAGTCTGGAAGACCATTTAACATACCCACAAAATTTAAAATCGTTAATATAAAATGATTATATCCATTCACTTTTAAGGCTTGAAGACCAAAATGTATCAAGTAGGAGATATGGACGAATTGCAATTTTGCGTCTTGGTTGAAGGACTAAAAACTTATTTAACCCAAAACATAAATCAATCATATATAGAAATTAATAGGTTTACATTTATAAATATTCACATTTAGTGAGTTTAAAAGACCAAAAGAAGAAAGAAGAAAAAAGAAATTTAGCTCGAACAAAAATATGCTCACTTGAGTGAAAATTGAGTAGGAAGTGGGTTGAAGAGAAAATGCCTGCTAGAAGAGGAGAAATCTAGTTTATGGAACCAACAAAACCTATCCCTCATAAAGAAGTGAAGAGAAGTGATGAGTTTATAGTTTTACCTCATTTAATGTTTAATTTTAAGTATTTAATAAGATTTTTATGCTTAAGGATTAATTTAATCAGGATTTGTGATAATTGAGCTTATTTTAGTTGTATAAAATATTATTAAATATTTTAATGTTTGTTGATGCACTTAAAATTTAATTTGGGTCATTAAAGATATAAAATTGAATCAAATTACAAAAGAAGACAAAAAATAACGAATTTTGAAAAATTCTGCTATACACCCCTTATATTACTTATACATTATCCTTTTCCAACAAATGGATTCCACGATACCAATTTCTAGACCTCGGATATGTTTATTTTCACCCTCCTTCCATTCACAAAATAAGACATAGTCAAAAGCTAACAAGTGGCATTTATCCACCACTTTTGAATCTGTCCAATATGACGATGACACATGATCCTTGCACATATATGCACCAACCACAAGCTGCCACCTCATTATCTTCAATCTCTCGAACCCTACCGCATTGAAGCACCATTCCCGTAACTTGACGTCGGCTTTCCACCACGAACCAGTGCGCATTCAGCCAACCTGCAGAACTCGAAACCATCTCCACCATGCCAGCAGGACGCGCTCCATTCTCCTCCAGCACCACCGTCAGCCACCAGAAAACGCTGCAACCACGACGTGACGCTAGCACGAACCACCACCGCAGCAGTAAAACGACGCAACGTCAACATCATCATCCAACCAACATCAGACCTCGACGCACCACCATGAACAACGGATTTCGAACCAGATTGCTACCGCCACGCACACCTGCAGAAAAATGCGAACACGAAGACGAAGATTTGCAATCACCTGCAACGCTGCCAAGCTGCACTTCATCGCGAGATTTGCAAGTCGCTATTCAACCATGGCAGCACCTGTTCGAACACCAGCAGCAACATGAGACAGAAACCCTAAGAGAGATATGCTACGTGGCGTCCCTCAATGGTCAGTCAAAGATCAACCAAAGTATGGATCGAAGCTAGTAAAAAATCTGGTCAAAAAGAGGGCTAAACTCCAAATCGAAAATCATACCATAATTTGACACGTATCACTATATTAAATTGACACATGGCACACTACAAACATGACACATGGTATAAATATTTAAAAAAAATATTAAAATATTAAAATAAAATTAAAATATTTAAAAAAAATTAAAAAAATTTTTTAAAAATTTTTAAAAATTAAAAAAATTCAAAAAAACGAGGAGCTGACACATGACACCTACTTAACGATATTAGTTTTATATTAAAGGAAATGACCTAATTGATACTAATTTACAAAAATGAGTACCTAATTGAGACTAATAAAAATACGAGGACCAAATTGAGATTTTGGTACAAAAATGAAGACCAATGGAGTATTTTAATCTCAAAATTACAAAGGACTGATTTGAAAATTTTAAATATTAGTTGATGATAATTTATTAGGTATCTTTAAATAATTAATTTATTTAATTATATCATAAATTATCAACCAATTATTGTAAAATAGTTTTAAAACAAGTATATCTCTCTAAATATATTTAAAAGATATTTGAGAGATTTTAGAAAAACTCAACTCAAGTCTTATATAAAGAGAGCAAGGGGAAGTAAAAAAGGAAAGCTCGAACTTCGGAGTTTAGAAACCCTTATGGGACCTAATGTAAGACCCTAAAAAATGACGTTTTAAAGGTGATAGTGGTTTAAAAATAGTGAGACTCGATTATTTTAATATTAAAAGGTTTTAGTATAAATAGAATTGTTATAAACGAGTTTCATTATTTTAAAACACACCATCTCTCTAGAAACCACTTTTCTAGAGTTCTCTGACTTCTCTCTAGAAGTTCTGTCTCTCTGGTCGTCTGATTGAAGAACCGAGACCATAGGATTGATCTTCTCGGCGAGCTCTTCAAATTGGACCGATCAGTTTCTCCGTTCGTGTAAATTGAGTTTCCGCTCTCTTTTTTAGTCTTTTTCTGTTTTCTGTTGCATGCAAGTCCTTGTCCGCTTGCATGCGACATTTTAATCATTAGTATGAGTCTTTGCTGATCAGTGATCATAATGGTATGTCCTGATCGTTCTTGTGATGTTTATATGTGTAGATAGAGCATCATGTGGAGTTAAAGGTGTTGACGTTTTTAAGGCGTTGACGTTTATAAAGCTGTCTAAACAGGATAACAGGTAAGGGAAGCTAACTGTTTTGCTTGAATTTCGTATAGAAATCATTTTGATGACTTTGAATTGCATGATTGAGTGTTGTATGAGTGCTTTAACTGTGTAATTGAGTGTATTGGATTGTGATAGATTTCTGGACTGTTGCATGTGAGAACAGATTAGAAATCTGGTATTTTTGCCTAAGCGAGCAGCTCTCGCCTGAGCAAAAACACTAGAAACTCATCCCCTGTCTCTGCGTGAGATCTCGCCTAGGCGAGCCAGTCTCGCTTGAGCGAGAGTCACTCTCGTCTAAGCGAGAGTCACTCTCGTCTAAGCGAGAGTCACTCTCGTCTAAGCGAGACAACTTAGCCTGAGCAAGAATTCGCCCAAAGTTTGGGTTTTTCTCTGTTTCGAGCCTGGCTCAGGCGAGAATGACTCGCCTCAGCGAGAGAGCCCCTTTCGCCTGGGCGAGACCTTCCAGCTTGGTCGAGAACCTCTGTAGCTGAATGTTATTTCTCTGTTTCTAATGGATAAAGCTATGTTTAAATGTTAAAATGTGAACTTAGTTATGATATGCATGAATTGTTATGACTAGTAATATGTGTGGTGAAATTGCATGAAGTTGGAATATGAGAAGATATGGTTGAATTAGGATTTCAAGGGAAATTCTAAGAGGAATGTTTAGTGTATGTAAGGACATAAGGACTTATGTAGAACATAATGGATTATGTCGGAAGGAGTAGCAGGAGGTCCTAGTCTGTGGACCCGATTCAGTCACAGACGTGAAGGGGACTTACCTTGGGAGTGGTTGGGTGATAACCCCTTGTGTCCAAACTCTGCAGAGTTTGGGAACCGTCACAGGTGCACGCCACCAAGAGATCCGATGTCGCTTACATAATCCGGATATTGAGTCTAGAGTAATATATCTGTATTATGTTTGTGGTAGCCTATGTGATTCTGGTAAAAAAATGAGAAAGACTATATGGTTTGTTTATAATTGAATTGCATGATTTTTCTTATCAGATTAGCTTACCCTTGCTTTCTGTGTGTCTGTCTCGTGTTGTATGTTTTTCTTTTGCGATGATCACCTATTTGGTAGGAGCAGATGTGGTTGCATTGTCAAAGGCACTTCTGGAGGATGAAGAGCCATCGTTTTAGTGTTGAGGAGGAGGTTTCCAATGGGAGCTTTAGCAGTGGTCAGTTTAAGTATAGAGTTTATTAGTTTAGTTTAAGTGTATAAGTGATATATTTTTATAGTCATATCTTTTGTAATATATTGTGTACACTAGATTATCTATTTTTTTGAACTATGATGAAACTCCCTATTTTTATTAGTTATAAGCTGCTGAAATTGGGATGTTACACCTAATTTCGTTGTCTCTCTCCATTCTCTCTTTTCTTCTGTTTTTATTTTATTTTGATTTCATGGGGTGTTAAACTTCTTGGATTGGTTTCACTATAATTTCATTATGAATTTTGATATTAGAATGAAATAATTTCTTTGTTATTTTTATTATTGTTGTGGTTGTCATTAACTATGTCTTTTGTCTTTGAATCATGTAAAAAGTAATAAGTTTTACATGTTAGCTAATTAGCGAAGTGTTTAAATCTACATGCACGCTAATCACATGAGTTGAAGGATTTTTAAATTTAATTGAGACTTTACTTTGATTTTGTTTAGAAACTTTCATGTGATTAAATGAGTTTTTACTAATAATTGAGACTTTACTTTGGTTAAAGGTATTTACTCTAACTAAAATTAGTCGAGACTTTACTTTGATTAATTGAGTTTTTTATTTGGTGAGGAGATAAAAGAATAGACATGATTAAGTATAGTAAAATTTGATTGAGACTATATTTTGGTTGGATTTACTGTGGATAATTTAAAAGATTTCACTTTTAATCGAGAATGTACTTTGGTTATAAGTGAAAACGTCAACAAATTAATTAATACTTTACATTGATTAATTTGTAAATCTACAACAATAATTAATTGAACAATAATCTTTAGATAACCGATGATGATTCTATTTTGAAAAAGTAGTGAAATCAATCTATTTACTTTATCATTGTTTTATATCTTTTTATCTTTTTCCAACTTTATTTATTTATTTCTTATTTTGTCTGATTAACCCTTTTTTTTATAGTTTTTATAAGAGCTAATTTGGGAGACAACTTAGGGTTGACTTTACCCTTTCTATTTTCTTGACTACTATCTTAGATATACTGGAGTTGTTATAGTTTAGTGGTATTAATTTTATTACGTTAACGATAACGTTATCAAGAAGACATTGTTCTTTTAACTTTTAAACTCAATATTTACGTCGAACCTAAGTATAAAAAATGTAAAATTATGTCAGACCAAATATGTCTTTGAACTGGTGACGTGGAATCCTCCTTTTGTGTTAATGAATTGTAGTGTTATTTTTATTTGAGCAAAATATCTTTCATTTGAGTGAAAATAGGCCAAAAACATGGTTATTTTGAACTCTATTTTTACTGTGAGAAATCTTTCGCTTAATCTAAAATAGGCTAGATAATTAGGTTTAAGAATCTGGGTTAAGAAAAAAAAATCCTTCGGTTGAGCGAAAAGATCAAAGAAATTGATCTCAACACACAAATCAAACCAAATTTCAAATATATTTTAAAAAACATTTCAATAATAATACTACTTCTAGACCACTCAAATGATCCTTCTAAACCATGGTTTGCTTAAACATAATCTTACACTCATATCAATTCAAGCTTGGCCCCTTAACTCAAAGTGTGTTGATTTATGCTCATGTCAATTTCATAAACTATCATAAGGAAGGTTTCAAAACTCAAATAAAGGAAACTCTACAATTAACTTGTATAATCTAGTGCCTATATCAACATATCAATAAAAGTATCCAATTCAAAACATTTCAAATAATCATTCATCAAAAAAAAGTTAACAACATTCAAGTTCAAGCATCCAAACATATTTTCAACCAACCACAATTCCTATGTAGAAATCAAAATCTAGTGAACAAACCACCTCACCACATCTAAAGTATCTATCCTAAGATTCTATTAAAAGTTTAAATAGCTTCCTTTACTTGAAAAACTTGACTCCAAAGCAATTTACAAACTAAGTAATAAATTATTCTAAACTTTAGGGACCTAGAGAAAAGTATCTAAATATGACAAAACTTTAGTATATGATAAAACAATTGAGATGATCACTTTTCTCAACTAACCCTATCAAGATTGATGACAAAATCTTAAGGAAAATAAGAGAAGAATGAATATATAAAGCAAATAAATCTTAATGTATTTGAAGATTTGATCAGTTAGAATTTATCCTTATGTTCTTAGGAACAATGATGTGGGATCAAGTTTTGAATTTGATGAGACATTGAGGAGGACAATTAGAGAGAAGTGAGAGAAGAAATTTAGGAGAGAGAGAGAAAGGGAGAGTGAAAAAGGAAAAAGAAAGAGTGAGGTGGTTGTGACGTAGTATCGTCTTGGGTTTGGGGTGAAATTGGGACTCACATGAAATTGGGTATGAACCCTAGAATGAAAATGGGGGAAAAATTGGAGGACGTCGATTTTGGGGGTTTGCAAAATGGGAGGAAATCAACCACTTAGAAGAGGTTCCAAGATAAGTGAGGAAGATCCGCCACCTTGAATCAAAGATTCAAAGATAGGGACTGGTGGTTCTGAGGAGAACCTCAAGACTTGAGAGAAAACTCACTGTTTCATAAAACTCAAATCTAAATACAAAGTGTTTCACAAGGGTTTATATATTATGGGCCAAAACAGCAAAAAACCCAACACAACTAATAATCCAATATGCCCAAATAAATACATTACAAAAAATTACAAAAAGAGTTCTGATGAGTTTAAATTTTTGCCCTCATTTAATATTTAAATTTGGGGATTTAATTGAATTTTCTGTGCTTAAAGATTGATTTGATTAGGATTTGTGATTATTGGATTTATTGAGTAAGTTTGGTAAAAGTGGCGTAAAAATTGATTTTAGTTGTATAAAATATTATTGGATATTCTAGCGTTTGTTAATGCAGCTTGAATTTATTTTTGGTCATTAATAATGTGATTTTGAAATATTCAAAGTTATAAAATAAGTCCAAAATCAAGAAATTCTGGAAAAGAATAAATCAGGAGCTTAATGCACCCCCAGATTTTATTTGCACACTCCTCCTACAAGTGGACCACAAAAATCTGTTCTGCACCCCTAGTTTTTACTAAGTTGCACCCCTCCTACCACTTAAACTCCACTCAACCAGATTATGCCATGTGGCAATCCCCACCTTTCAAATCAGGCCAACCATATGCTGACACGTGTCATAATCCTAAACTCACCAAATTGACCAATCAAATCTTGCCACGTCACCATCTCCCAAAATGAAACCCAAACCCTTATTTTCTCCTCTCCTTCCATCACCATGGCAGCCGCCGCCGCCAATCGCGCCGGCCACCGCGACCAACCTGCAGCAGCTTCACGCCATCTCCTCGCCGGCCACCACCAATCTGCAGCAGACCGCGAGTTCTTCTTCCTCGCGCCTCAGCCATGGCAGCCCCTTCCACCGTCAACTCGCCGGAGTTCAGCCACCATCAAAACCACCGCAACTCCGTCCGCAGTAGCAGCGAACCAGTCATGGCCACCACCCCGGAAACAGCACTCACGAGCCACCACCGCGAGCCACCAGCACATCTCCATCGCAGCTCCGCACACCACCTGAACCAAGCAGTAACCACTGAGAGCTTTCCCGCAACCACCAGCACGCCCCTACACCCGCGTTCCGCAGCCACCGCAGCAGCGCACCTCACTGGAACCACCGTCATTCACGCAGCAGCAGACCGAGAACCCGCTCCAGCAACTCCGCACACAAACGCAACAGCCACCGCAGTGCGCCTCCGGCCACCACAGTTCCGTCAGCACCACCTTCACGTCGGAGAAGCCGCGCCGTCACGCACAACCAAGGGAGGGAGAAGAGTGTGAGAGTGAAACCCTAATTCTGCAGAGAGAAAGCACTCTGCCACGTGTCAGGTTGCTATTGGACAGTCAAACTGGTCAACTGGTCAAAGTCAGCAGTCAACTCTGGTCAAAACTGCAGAAATGGTTAAATAAGAAGGGCAGAATTGGAAATTGGACAGGAATTAAGTTGCTAATTAATTAAATAAAAATAAAAGATTTTAGCAACTGACAGATAAAGCCTAAAGTCCAGTTGAAGCCTATATAAAGAGACTTAAGGGAATTGAGACAACTGATAACTTAGACACTTAGACCTCTCTGGTTTTGGCAGATACCGTCTCCACCACATCTCTCGTTCTTTCTTTTATTTTCTTTTCATCATATATTATCATGTATTCCATCAAAGCCATGGAGGGCTAAGCTTTAAGGGTTGATTCCACTGTAATTTCTTAACTGGATTCTGAGGTTAGATGAATTTATGTGTTTGTTATTTTGATTAT
>Ga0214544_1010397_pt1 | contig 13716 bp, 8 predicted proteins | sample CNSS3metaG_FD_160074 | JGI IMG/M metagenome (GOLD analysis project Ga0214544, IMG submission 160074) | Root nodule microbial communities from cowpea collected in UCLA plant growth center, Los Angeles, California, USA - CNSS3 | ecosystem: Host-associated > Plants > Roots > Nodule | place: USA...
TTGCATAGGAATGACGTGTATGCGTTAAAAGGTTATTGATTAATCCCTCCCTATTCTTAATGTCTGAAACTGATTAATGTTTCTCAGTTTGGTGGTTGTGAACACAACCGTGCAAAGGTCTTCTCACGGGTGCTTGAATTTTCTTATCCAAGAGTTTAAGTTTTCTTAATACTTTTTCGGGTCATATATATACTATTTAATATGTTAAGATTAGTTCAAATAATAAAGCGTTTATTACACTAACACAAAAATGTCTTATAACGCCACCCCAATAATGTTTGTCTAAAAAAGTCCAATGTTAAAAATGATCGGTGGCATTTTTGTAAATAACAGGACATTTTCAATGTCTGTCTGCTTCAGGTCAGACGTCACTTAACGTCTGTTTAAAAATACCCCGACGTCATTTAAAAAAGGACGTCGGACCCCTTTGCGCCAGACGTCCCTTAACGTCGGACCCACACGCGCCAGATGTCTCTTAACGTCGGACTAACACAGCACCGACGTTAAGTTTAGGGTTTATCTACCCGCGAGGCGCAGAAACCCTTATGCTGTTCACTGTTTCCGCGGCATTTCCCGTCGACGGCCCCATTTTCAATCTCCTCCAGGTGAGTTTCAAAAGGTTTTCGCCATCAAACTTCTTGGGATTTGATTATGGGTTGATTAAAAGTTTGTGCACACTTTTAATCTCCTTGCTCCTCATGAACGAAGTGATATGACTACAGTCGGCGTTTTACACGAACTTTTTTCCTGTGCCTTGATTGCTTACTGCGTTATATATGCAATAGATATAGATCTTTCCACACTCCCTGTTTAGTTTGTCAGAGAATGAATGAATAGAATAAAAGTAATTGCAAAAATAAATGAAAAATACTATGGGCATAGAAATTCCAAGAGAGATGCACTGTGTACAAATTCCTTAATTTTTTTTCTCATGAACCCTTTTTTGTTATTGGTTTCAGGTGTGGGAAAGAGTTGCCTTCTTCTACGATTCTCGAATGGTTCTCTCACAACTAGTTGCATCACAAACATAGGGTGAGTTTTCCCAATTTCGGACAAAAATTGCAGAATCTTGTGTGCCAGAAGTTTCCTTAACATCACTAGGTCTACCCTCCCGATGCAGCATTGATTTTAAGATAAGAACCATTGAGCAGGATGGAAAACGGATCAAGCTCCAAATTTGGGATACTGTTGGTTAGGAGCGGTTACGAACAATTACAACCGGTAAGTGTCGTCGGAGCATTAATAGTCCGCCGTTAAGTGACGTCTGCTATTTTTCCGACGTTATTTTGATGTCACCCAGTACGACGTCGGTGTTTGGGCAGACGTCAAAGGTCAAAAATATCGAACGTTAAAAGGCTTTTTTATGTTAGTGTTAGTATAATGCTCTTAGCTAAGGGCATTATTATCATGAAAAATTAATGTAAACAGTGGCGAATCTTTAACTAAAAATTTTGGTGCTAAAATGTTGATTTAATTATTTTTTTGGTTCATTTTTTTGTTCAAAAATGTGAAATTGATCTTATATTTTTTTAGTCTCAATTTGGTCCCGATATTTTAAAAATTGATGTAATTTGATCATTTCGTTAAATATCTTAAAGCGAAGCAAGAATTTTTCATCAAAATTGACATTAGGATTATGTCAATTATACCAACTAAACAAACTATCTTCAATTTTGATGAGAAAACCTTGATCTGGTTCAAAAATTTAACGAAAAAGAACAAAATTGCATCATTTTTTCAAAATTTGTGACCAAATTCATATAGAAAAAAAAAATTGAAGGACCAACTTGATATTTTTGAACGAAAATATGAATCAAAAGAATAATCCCAAAATTTTTATATAAACTAGGAAAAACATTGTATTTACTTCTTTTTATGATAATAAAATTATAATTTTTGTTATTATTATAATTATAAAATTAAATACAAATATTCTTTAGAATTTTACTATAATCAATTTTCATCATAATGATTAGGTTTAAAAAAACAGTCAAATCAAAAAATGGTTAAATTGAACAAATAATAACTTAAAAGATAATATTAATAAAATAATTATTTTTATTTTAAAAAGGATTTAAAAGGTAAAATTGAAAAGTAAATGTGTATAAAAAAAAGGAATTCCTTTATATATATATATATATATATATATATAAATATCAAATTATATTAAAAATATTAAATTTAAAAAAAATATATTTAAAATTACATAAGATATAAAAAAATTTATGAGAGCCATGGCACCCCTTTGTCATAAAAAAAGGTCTGCCATTGATTGTAAAGATATCTTAAGTAATAATTCAAGGGGTTAAACATGTTTTTAGTTTCTGAACTTTACAAAATTGAAATTCGTCACCCCTTTGTCATAAAATTTTTTAATACATTTTAATATCCGAACTTTAAAAATGAATGGATATGATTTTTTTAATTCAATCACATTAGATTCTTTAAAAATGAATGGATATAATTGAGTTAAAAGAACTATATTCATTTACTTTTAAGTTTACGGACCAAAATGTATCAAAGTTTCAAACAATAACAAATTTCAATCTTACATCAAATTTCAAGAAGTAAAATCATATTTAACCCTAGTTTAATTTCAAGTTGGGTCAAATTCGAATTATTAAATTCTAAATTTAGGTTACAAAAGGTTATGGTCCTTTTTATTAGAAAAGTAATATTACATACTCTATTATATATTTTTTCTTCATCCATGAGAAGAGAAAACAAAAAGTAGTGCTTAAGGTTCTCTACAGTTGAAACATCACATGCATGCTATTAATTGCATGGTCTACATCATTCCCAATAACAAATTCAAATATGTTTCCACACTTTATTCTCATCATAAATTTGGGTATGAGTTCCTAATAGAGATGTCAAAATGGGTTTCAACTCATCAGCCAACACGGCTTACCACGGGTTTGAGCCGATTGAGTTGAGAAAAATTCATTTTTTTTAATGTGAGTTGAACTCAACCCAGTTCACTTAATCCACGGGTTAAACGGGTTCGCCAAGTTGAAGGTGAGTTGACCCATTTAACCCACCAACAATTTTTTACAATTTTTAAATTTTTTTAATAATTATTTATTATTCCTAATTATATAGGTTCACAATTTCATATCTTTAAATGTTAGAATGTTGCTTAATAATGTTTGAATAGTTTGAAAGTTTAATTAAGTTGATTGTCAAATTATATACATTGATACTTTAATCTTTAACTATAATTTTTATAGTAAATTAATCAAGCAATCGTCTTATAAACATTTATTTCTAAATTAGCATGACAAAAATATGTAGTTTTTTTATTTATATTTGGTTGAATAGCATGATAGAAAATGAGTAATATTAGCCATGTTTTCTTGAACTATATGGACACTTTCTTGGAAACAATTTATCATATATTGTTGGTAAGCATGATGAAGACATTAGTTATTGATTTTACTCTGATTGTCATCTCATGAGTTGTTTTAAAAATTATTTTAATATTTGAATACTTAAAAATAAATAAATAAATAAACTTTTTTATGTGAGTTCATAAGTTAACCCATTTAGTCCACCAACCTGTGATGGGTTGAACCGTATTACAAAATTTATTGCTCATTATAAAGTGAACCGGGTTGGGTTCACTCATTTTCAACCCAACTCGTGGTGAGCCAACCTTTGTGGGCTCACTTAGACATGTCTAGTTCCTAAAGGATTAACATATCATTTTAAGGTGAATTTTGGATTTATATGGGTAAACACATAAGAATTGAAATAGTATAGTAATTATTTATTATAAAATTGTTGTCCATCGGTATCAGAGCAATTTAAAGTGCATTCATGTATTTCTTTTTATGATTATTTTTTAAAAAACAAAAATTGAGTTTCGCACATCACTATATAATATATATATATATATATATATATATATATATATATATATATATATATATGCATAAAATGTCGTTGGATATCGTAGGTTTTCATATTGATGATCAAAACCCCTCACGTATGCTATTCATATTGCAATTCATGTGGAACCTTTATTTTATTTAATTATTTTGTTTTCTATTTGGTAGATCAATATTCAAATTTTGGTTATAATTATTACTGCATTGTATAAAAGTTTAGTATTCTAAACGAGGTAAAAGAAATCATCAGTAACCTATCTCGAGTAAGTTTTTCATAAAAATGTTAAATACTTGTGTTTATGTTTATCTATGTGAATATTAATTAGCCTAAAAAAATATCAATACTTGTCTAATTGCATGTATATTTGTGATGTAAACTTGTGATAATTGTAGGATCTTGCTTGTAAATAATAAATCAATCCAAAGAGATTTATTTTTTGATATGTTATAGTATCAATGTTTGATCATTACAACAAGGGTATCAATAGATATTAATATTATTATCCAAAGACTTGATATTGAGAAGGTAATGCTTGCTCAAAAACAAATGTTTGTAGCTTATCCTTGTGAGTCTTTTCCATCTTTCCAAGACCCTTCCTCTAGATATCCTCAAGACCTGTCATTAGTCATAGATAAGTACAAAGATATTTTTCAAGAACCTCCTAAGGGGCTTCCACCCCTAAGAGGTGTAGAACACCAAATTATACAAGGCTCATTTTTGTCTAATAGGCTAGCTTATAGCACCAATTCCAAGGAGGCTAAGGAGATTCAAAAATAAGTGGGAGAGTTGTTGAAAAGGATGGGTGCGACATAGCATGGGTCCTTATGCAATGCCTATGATTCTTGTCCCTTAAAAGAATGGGAGTTGGAGGATGTGCATAGATTATAGGGTCATAAATAACATCATCATTAACTATAGGCATCCCATTCCTAAACGAGATGACTTACTTGATGAATGGAAAACCACCATATTTTCCAAGATAAACTTGAAGCGTGGGTATAATTAAATTAGAACTAGAGAGGGAGATGAATGGAAAACCACTTTTAAGACTGAATTTGGATTGTATAACTGGTTAGTCATGCCTTTTTTCTTGACAAATGCATCTAGTACCTTCATGAGACTCATGCATCATGTGCTTAGGAAGTACTTAGGCAAGTTTGTGGTAGTCTACTTTGATGACATCCTCATCTATAGCTTGTCTAGGGAAGAACACATGCATCATTTAAAAAGTGTGTTAGAGACCTAAAAGAAAGAGTCTTTGTATGCTAATTTAGAAAAATGCATTTTTGGGATGGATCATGTGTTGTTCCTAGGGTTTAAAATAAATCAACATGGTCCATGTTGACCCAAAAAAAGTGATCACTACTACAAAAATCACATATTACATCGGTTATTTTCTACATTTTAAATCGGTTATATCACTGATGTAATTTTCATTGATATAGAAAGTATGGCATGTTTACATCGGTCGTGCATGTAACCGTTGTAATATACTACTATACAATTTCATCCATCCATATTGACCATTTCATCACTTTCAATATTAACCAGCTACCAGAAACTTGATTTGTTAATCTAGCTACAAAAAGAACCAGCAATGTAATTTGATTCAAATCGTGTTTCTTCCTAATCTTAGTCAGTCTTAAAGATCTGCCAAATTTATTCTCATCATTCAATAATAAAAAAACAACATACTACATAATTTATTAATGGCAAAAATGCATACTCTACGATTTATTCTCAACATTGAATAATTTTTTTTTGAAAGTGCTATAATTAAAGAGGAGGAAGGCTAAGCAGCGACGCAAGGCAACAAATAGGGCTAGGCACGACGAAGCACAGAGACGGAGGAAAACAAAACCCTAAACCTAGGGTAGTGAAAACAGCGGCATAGGACAGTGGAAGCAACCAGTCAAGGCAGCAATGTAGGAAAGAGAAAGTGGAACCCTAAACCCAGGGTATAAGAAGCAACACAGCTCACAAATGTTGATCTCCTTTGGTGCAACCCAAAGGTGGAAGAGAGGTGGTCTCCTCCCGTGAGCAGCTACAACGACAATGACACATCACAACAAGCGGAAGTGGTATCCCAAGCAGCGAAAGCGGTGAGGTAGCAGAAGAGGCACACATGAATTTTGATGTGCTTTAGCCCAACCAACGTGGAAGATAGGTGGTATCCTTGAGCACGAGCAACAATGGTTGTCTTGATTGTGAGCGCGCAAACGATGAATCCTTCACTACGAATGGCGGGGACACATTTGTGGCTTTGGACCTCAAAGTGAAATGAAGATGGAAATGGAGAATGGGAAAAAAGATGTGCACAAAGGAAAAGCGAGAGTCAGGGTGGAATAGAACCCTGTTAAATTGGTTCTTCATTTAACAAATGTAGTATAGAATTTCTTTATTACAATTATGCCACTGACTTATGTTTAACATCAGTTTCAAAATAAATGATGTAAAATCTTGATGTTGAAACTCATTTTTGCACTAGTGGATGGCTATGAAGGAGTGGCCTATGCCAAAGAATGTGAGTGAGCTTGGATCTTTTCATGGGTTGGCTAGTGATGACCCTCTTTTCCCGTGGTGGCTGGAATGAGGAGGCTTAATGGTGTGATTCATTGGAAGCAAAGTGTAGAAAGGTGTTTTCGGTGGTGGGGATTGAGTGGTGATGAAGGAACTCTAAGAAGGTTAGACCAATCTTAAAGGAGAAAGGCTATAGAAGATTTTATAAGAAGCTCTAACTAGGTGACTCCAAGTAAAAATGTGGAGTGATCTCAACAACATTTCCTTACACATTCAAGAGTGATTTTACTAGTGGTGGAGACCTTCATTTATAGTAGAAGGCAAGTTCTAAATGCTAGCTAAATGTGCACCAGAATGGAATGCAAATGCACCACGAATTCCAATGAAATTGGCACCTAGAACTAGATCTAACTTCCTAGATCCACTCTTCACAAATTAAAGGCCACATGGCATGGCCACGCTTCCCACATTTGCACCATGTGAAACATGTGCAAGGCATGGAACAAGCTAGCAAGCTCTTGACCTTGCTTTTGAAGTTTTGGCTTGAATGAATCCAATTTCAATAGTTTGGTAAGTTATGATCCAAGCTACTTTCTAGAATTTTACAATTTATTTTGAAAGCATAGCCTAAACACTTGGCCCAATTTAAATCTAGACTAATGGACTAGCACAAGCTTATCAAATCTTGATATCTTCCTTGTCCCATGAAAATAGCATTTAAAGCCCATTAAGATCTTGAAGCTCCATCTTTTCTTATATCTTTCTCAGCATGCTTCTAGTGGTTGGGCCTTTGATTGGGCCTATGGTTGAGCCTAAGTCATCAACTAGCTTCTATAGAAGTTTTGCAAAACTTTAGCACCACAGTTGCCACTTTGAGTGAGTTGGTGAAGAAAGGTGTGGAATTCAAATTGGGAGTTGATCAAATAAAGACCTTTGAAACTCTTAAACAAAAATTGATTAGTGCACCACATCTAGTCCTTCCTAACTTCTCCAAAACTTTTGAAGTTGAGTGTGATTCATCCAATGTAGGTATTAGGGTCGTGCTTCTCCAAAAGGGATACTTCATAGCCTAGTTCAGATATAAACTCAAGGATAATCACATAAACTACTCCACCTATGACAAATAGCTTTATGCTATTGTGAGTATTTTGCATACGTGGCAACACTACCTTCTTTCCAAAAAAATTGTGATTCGCAATGATCATGAGTCTTTAAAGTTTTTGAAAAGCCAAGGTAAGTTAAACAAGAGACATGCAAGGTGGATAGAATTCATTGAACAATTCCCTTAAGTGATAAAACATAACCAAGGTAAGCCCAACATTATGGTTGACACACTCTCTTGCTGTCACAACCTTCTTTCTCTTATGGAAACAAAATTTCTTAGCTTTGATCACATTAAGGACTTGTACTCTCAAGATGATGACTTGTCTTCCATTCATAGTGAGTACCACCTAAGGGCAAACAAATACTTTACCTCCCCAATCAATATCTATTCAAGGGTAAAAGGCTTTGCATTCCCAAAGCGTCATTAAGAGCCTCACCCATTAGAGAGGCACATGAAGGAGGTTTGATAAGAGCATTTTGAGGACAATAAGAGTTTAGAAGTCCTTAAGGAACACTTCTTTTGGCCTTATATGATGAAGCATGTTGAGAAACATTGTGAGCATTACATAGCCTGCAAAAAGGCCAAGTCTAAGGCCCAACCCCATGGTCTTTATACTCCCTTGCCCATCCCTTCTTTGTAACATCCCTAAGGAATATTACGAATTTTTAATAAATAAATAAAATAGGAAAGAAAAATAAATACCTCAGTTAATATAATACCATTTCCCAAAAACACGGGAAATTTAAAACTTTAATATACATGTAATAAGAATAGGAGTCCATAATTTATAAAACTGAAATAATATTCCAATGGTTACATAATTATCTCAAAACCAAAATAATAAACATATATACAAAATCCCATGTTATCCCTCGCTCCGAGTCTAAGCATCTCCTGGCCCACCTGTCAAATCATCTGCTCCCGGATAACGAGTTATTCGATCATCGCCACACAATCACAGAAAGGGTGAGCTATGCATAATATATAAAAGATACATGATATAAATATGTCATCCATCCCAAAAATAACATGAATAAATATTTCATTGTTTTCAAATTACCCAACCATGATCTCATATTCCTTCATGAGTCATTTACATGAACTAGGTATTGGGACTTCACTGTGCTTCCACGAAACTAACCCATCCGTGGTCCAACCCTATGAGCCTATCCCGCTCATAGTCCTGCCCTACAGACTCCTCGTCTGTAGTAAATCATCCAAGCCTTCTCAACTTGGACCCGGGCACGCACGCAATCACCATACTATGGACTCCTCGCCCAATAGTAGCCGACGGGAACATAACAGTTCCCTGCCCATCGTGCGTCCGACGCATGTAATCACCATACTAAGGACTCCTCGCCCATTAGCAGCCGACGGGAACTCAACCAGTTCCATGCCCATCATGTGTCCAACCATCAAGCACATCCCAGACCCCTATTGGCCTTAGTCCTTCAAGCCCAAACACCACAAACACAAGCATATAATTCCTATCCTTTAGGAAATAACAAGCAAACGGTCCAAACAGTGCACAAACACAAGACTCTGCACCATTCTCGCTTAAGCCATGTCACTTCGCCCAAGGTAAAACCTCGGTCTCGCTTAGGCAAGCCCACCTCGCTTGAGCGAGCGTGTAATGTAACATCCCTGGCTACCCCTCCTCGGGCCCCAGAGGCTGTCAGGTTACTACAGCCCAATGCACCCCAACCCCTCACCCTTCTCCGTCCATTCATACTGGGTGGGTTGTTGCCAGTGGGAATCGAACCCCCAACCTAACCTTTAACACCTCTGGCACACCAGCAGATGCTAACAGTTGTGCTGTAGCGCAACTGGTGACATCTTTGGTGTTACCAGGGTGTTAAAGGTCAGGTTTGGGGTTCGATCCCCACTGGCAATAACCCACCTGCGATGAGGGAATCCCGAGGTGAGGGGTTGGGGTGTATTGGGCTGCAGACCTGACATGCTGCTGGGCCGGGGGTGGCGCCAGGGATGTTATAAATGGTGCAGGTTTGAGTATTCTGGTGCTGGATCATCTATGTTTGAATCTCCTTTTGATTCTCGTGTTCTTTTTAAACTCAATCATTTGTTGCATGTTCCCTCTGTAACTAAAATTTTGTTTAGTGTTAGTCAATTTGCCAAAGATAACTTTGTTTTCTTTGAGTTCCATTCTGATAAATGTCTTGTAAAATCCCAAGGATCGAATAAGGTTCTTCTTCATGGAGGTGTTGGACCAGATGGACTTTACTCCTTCCATAATATCCATCTTTTCTCTCAATCAAACCATCGACAATCACCATATATGTTCTCTGTTGCGTCCCCTTCTTTTTCTGCTACTTTAAATCATGTAAATAAAGTTGTTTCTGATAATACTAGTGTTCATTTGTGGCACACAAGATTAGGTCATCCTAACAGCCATATTATGCATCTTGTATTCAAATATTGTAATCTTTCATTCCCTAATAAAGTTGATCATGTTTTTTGTCAATCTTGTTGTGCGGGTAAATCTCATAGGTTGCCTTCTCATGACTCTAAATTTGTCTATTCTCCTTTGGAATTAATTTTTACTGATTTATGCGGACCTGCTCACATTACATCTCATATTGGCTTTAAATATTATGTAACTTTTGTTGATGCTTTCTCTAGATATACTTGGATTTTTCCTATCAAGACTAAAAATGAAACTCTGTCAGTTTTCCAGACTTTTAAACAAGTAATTGAATTGCAACTCAATTGTAAAATTAAACAAGTTCAATCTGATTGGGGTGGTGAGTTTCGTCCTTTCACCAATTATTTAGCTCATCATGGTATTTTTCATAGACTCATATGTCCTCATGCTCATCATCAAAATGGTGTGATTGAACACAAACATAGACACATTATTGAATTAGGTCTTACTTTATTACATCAAGCATCTCTTCCTATGTATTTTTGGGATTATGCATTTACTAATGCAGTCTATCTTATCAATAGATTACGCATTGTATCTCTTCAGTTTGTTGTTTCTTTTTCTGTCTTGTTTCATAAATATCCAGATTATCATTTTCTTAAAACTTTTGGCTGCTCATGTTTTCCTTTGTTATGACCTTATAAAAGTCACAAACTTGACTTCAAAACTGAAGAGTGTCTGTTTCTTGGTTATTCACATCTTCACAAGGGATACAAGTGTCTGGCTTCTAGTGGGCACATCTTTATCTCTAAAGATGTTTTATTTGATGAACAGAGGTTTCCTTATTTTGAGTTGTTTCCTCAATCTCCTAATTCACTTAAAGATATGAATCAGTATTTTATACTACTACCTAACTTGTCACCACCCGAATCTTCTATTTCTCCTGTTATGGCTTCTCCGATTCAGGTTTCTATTGATAGAACCTCCCCATTCAGCTCAAGTATCTCTTTGGAGGTTGAATTTGTTTCTTCTCCTAAGACACATCCTGGTTCAGATTCTGCTCCTGCACTCTGTAAAAACATTCATCCTATGCAAACCCGATCTAAAACAACTGCCCATCAACATCAAATTCATCCTTCTCTATTGCTTTCTCATTCTAAGCCCAAGACAGTTAACCAAGCTCTTAGTGATGCTAATTGGACAACAACAATGCAGTGTAAGTATGAAGCTTTACTCAAACAGAAAACCTGGGATCTGGTTTCTCTTCCTCCTGGCAGAAAAATGATTAGTTGTAAATGGGTGTTTAGAGTAAAGGAAAATGCTAATGACTCCATCAATAAATATAAAGCATGTCTTATCGCTAAAGGGTTTCATCTAATTCATGGGTTTGATTTTCATGAAACTTTTTCTTCAGTCATTGAACTGGTTACTATACGTGTTATTCTCACAGTTGTTGTTTCTCATAGGTGGAAATTGTTCCATCTTGATGTTAATAATGCCTTTCTCAATAGGATCTTAGATGAAATAGTTTACATGCAACAACCACCAGGATTTGAGGCGTCTGATAAATCCTTGGTTTGCAAACTAAATAAGGCTTTTTATGGCCTAAAGCAAGCTCCAAGACAATGGTTTACACGACTGCAACATACTCTCTAGCAATTGGGTTTTGTCTCTAGCTCTTGTGACACATCTTTGTCCATTTATCAGCATAAATCTGATGTTATCTATCTTCTGGTGTATGTTGATGACATTCTTGTCACTGGCAACTCTCTAAGTCTGATTCAAACTATCACTGCTAAACTCCATGCAAACTTTTCTCTAAAACAGCTTGGTCAGTTGGACTACTTTCTTGGTCTCGAGGTCAAACATTTAATGGATGGCTCTATTCTCATGACTCAAACCAAATATATTCGTGATTTACTTCATAAAATAAACATGGCAGAAGCTTATCCCATCTCTTCTCCTATGGTATCCAATTGTAAATTGTTTAAACAAGGTGCAAATTTGTTCTCTGACCCAACCCTGTATAGGTCTTTTGTTGGAGCTCTCCAATATGCTACTCTCACTAGACCAGAAATTGCCTTTGTTGTCAATAAAGTGTGTCAATTCATGGCTAACCCTTTAGATTCTTATTGGGTTGTAGTAAAGCGTATCTTGGGGTATCTTAAAGGCACTATGTTTCATGGTCTTCATTTTCAACCTGTTGTGCTATCTCGTCCAGTTCCCTTAACAACATTTTGTGATGTTGATTAGGCATTTGATGTGGACGACAGAAGGTCTACATTTGGAACAACTATATTTTTTGGTCCAAATTTGATTTCATGGTGGTCTCGCAAGCAACAAGTTATTGCTCAATCCAGTACTGAAGCTGAGTTCAGAAGCTTGGCTCAAACATCTGCAGAACTCACATGGATAACTCGATTACTTACTAAACTACAAGTTTCTTATCAGACACCTCAACTATTATGTGACAATCAGAGTGCAGTGACTATAGCACACAATCCTGTTTTTCACAATCGTACTAAACATATGGAGATTGATATTTTCTTTGTCCGAGAGACGATTTTGGCTCAACAATTGACTGTTTCACATATTCCAGCTCTTGATCAATGGGTTGATCTGTTCACCAAGGTCCTATCTTCTACCCGTTTTGCGGTTCTTTGCATCAAACTTAATGTGAAGCATTTTTCTGCAGAAAAATCTTCACTTAAGTTTGAGGGGGCTATTAGAGTATTAGAATAAAATACTATATTTTGTACAGCTATATGTTTTATACCGTAATATGTTTACATCTGTTGAGAGTTGTAAAGGTATGGCTACAGAACCACTTACCCATAAATAATTTAAGTGTACATGATACAAGTTAATTTTTCGTTCTCAATAAATTCATTTTGTTAAGTTCTCTTCTTCTCTCTTTGTTCTGGTTATCTAAGACTCATTGGTGAGATTTCTACTCTAAGTAGCTGTGGCCATTTCTGGTGAATCTCCACCGTGCGTCAACCGCGTAAATACCCTATATCTCTCTCTTTGTCTACTGTGTTCTCTTGTTTTTGTTGTTGTTTGTTTTGATTCAATATTGTAATGATTAGGGTTTGAGTCTGATTGGGTATTATCTGTTAAAACCCGAGTGGGTATTGAGGTTATTGATTAACTTGTGGGTATTGATATTGGAAATTCTATGTTGAAGGATTGTGACGATTGGTGAGTTTTTGGTTTAATTTGTTCTTGATAGGGAGGGTTTGAATGCACTGATCAATGTGTTGGTGTTTCGATTGATGTTTGCGAGAGTCATGGATTGTTCTTGATATGTGAATTATTGGATTATAATTTATTTGGTTTGATATTCGGATTGATGATAAAAAATTGGTACTGCGTGTATGACCTTTGTGAGGAAAGGGTTCTGAAAGAAGCTTGGTGGATCACGATGGCATGAGTTTAATTTCATAATTGTTTGGACCTTGCGTTTCGTTAATTTGTAGTGCAGGAGATTAGTCTAGGCATTCACATTGCATTGTATGAATAAGACCATTCTTAAGGTTTCATGGGTTAACGTTTCTCTGGCATAAAGATTCAAGGAGGAAGGACTTCTAGCTTTCTTTTAACGTTATAGGTTAAAAAAATAATAATAAATAAAAATAATAAAAAGATGTAAAGTAAAATTGTTAGAATTAATTGACGAATTAGTGACTTATTTGAAATATTATGATGGGCCCAATTGTGATTTAATAAAATATAAAGACTTATTGGTTATTATTATGGGAAGTGATAATAAAATAAAATAAAGATAAAGATAAAATAAAACCAACTTGATGGACGT
>Ga0214544_1010400_pt1 | contig 13712 bp, 4 predicted proteins | sample CNSS3metaG_FD_160074 | JGI IMG/M metagenome (GOLD analysis project Ga0214544, IMG submission 160074) | Root nodule microbial communities from cowpea collected in UCLA plant growth center, Los Angeles, California, USA - CNSS3 | ecosystem: Host-associated > Plants > Roots > Nodule | place: USA...
TATCTGTGCACACACATACATAGGTACACGGACACACACACACACATAGGTACACGGACACACACATACACACACACACACACACACACACACACATATATATATATATATATATATATATATGATGCACCTGTACTTATTAAATAATAATAATAATAGAAACAACTATTCTGATCCACAGTACGTAGATACACTGTCAAATCTCCTTAAATCGTTGAGTAGTCATTTATTCTGCTGATATACAATTCGATTTCTATTGCAAACAATAATGTTAAAGTCCTAAATGCTTATTACAAAAGATGGAGTTTTTCTCTTCACATGTCGTACAATTTTTCCAGCAGAAGAAAAATAATGAAATCAGTATGTTATATAGATTAAAGAAAAATATGGGAGTAAACCCATCAATGAGGCCTGAACTTGGAAGAAATGAGATCATATCAAGACTATTATCTCATCTAACACAAACAGCCCTGAAAAGAGATGTCTAAAAATGTTTGATAGTCTTGAATTTTTCGTTTTATAGACTGGTATGAATGAGAAATAGACTTGGCAATCTAAACTTCAAATTGTTAAAAACATATATGTAAATCAAATCAATATATGATTATTTTTCATCTATTCTTTCAATGCTCAACTTCTGTTAAAATTTGGTCTGGGTTGAAACAAATTTTTTCTTATCTCACTTTTGGTTCTTCTATGATTACTTATTTCTTTTCTAAAAGGTAAATGTAGTCTTCTCATTTCTCAAATAAAGCTTCTTGTTGTTATTGGTGGAGTCTAGATGATTTGAAGAATGAGAAACCATGCTAGACTTCAAAAGCCTATTCATATAACTTCTGCTCTTCAGATCATTTCTAATTTTGTGAGGTTAGCTGGTATATTTTCTACTAAATCAATGCATAAGACCATTGCTGATTTGTGTAAAAAATTTTGGTATCAATACGGTCAAGAAAAGTTTCTTCTTTGGTCCAAGTTATTTGGGAGTGTCGATGGCTACTTGGGTTAAAGTTAACACAAATGATGCGGCAAAGGGTTGTCGTCCTAGTTTGGCTGTTTGTGCTGGTATTTTTCGAGACAACAGGGGGAATATTAACAACTTTTCTTCTTTTTAGGGAGTTCAAAACACTTTCTATGTTGAACTTAGGGGGGCCATTTATGTAGTAAAGTATGCTTTGGAGTGTTGGATTTAGATGTCTTTGGCTAGAGTGTTATTTTGTTTTAGTTTGCAAAGCCTTCTCTTCACAAAGGATTGTTCCTTAGATTCTTGAAGGTAGATGGAGAAAATGTTTGAAGATTTGTTGTGATATGGAATTTTAAAGCTTCACATAATTTTAGGGATGCGAACCATTATGCTGATAAATTGATAAATTTGGACTTGCTAAATAGGGAACAATTTAAATGGTATTCTTTTATGCTTCCTAGCATTAGTTTGGATTTTTTTAATAGGTACCAACTTCCTATGTATAGGGTGTTTAGTTTATTTTGAAGCTTGTCTTGTATCTTTTTATCAAGGATTTGGTCTTATCCCCTCATGACTCATTATATTTTTTTTTTTTAATAATACTTTTTCATGTGATGGCAAATGATAGATGTCATTTAAGATGTCAGCATAACTGAGATGTCAAAGTGCATAATGATACCTAACATGAATTTTTAAAATCAATATATGATGCCTTAAATGAATTGGGTAACCTTTTCCAAAATTGTTGGTTCCATAGCATTTGCTAACTCAAGAAGGCGAAATAGGCCTATTGCAAAGAAACGACTGTAACTGAAATCCCCCTTTCCTCCTGCTCTTTCTGCAATATCCTTTAATATTCCCTCAACTTCTCCTTCTCTGGATGAGAACTCAACTAGTGAGGTTGGGTTTTGAGCTCTAGCCCATTCTTCCAATTTCTTTGCATCAACTCTGTAGAGGGAAATATAGAAGATAATATTTACAATAAAAATTCAACGAAATTGATATAACAATTTTTTACAGAGCAGAGACAATGGTCCTTGTATTTCACCTAACTTTTTTCCTTCAATAGGTCTTAGGAAAAGTAATTCATTCTTCTACTTCTAAACATGCAGATTAAATTCAGAACTTTATTTTTCATTTCACAGCAATAATCGAGGATATTAATTATCCGTGCCCTGGGTGTCAGTTAGTACTATACCTTCTAATTGCAGTCAAATTGCAAACAGCAGATAATACATCAGAATTTATTATTCAAGAAGAGTCATCTGATTGTGCCAAATTTCTCTTCAATAATATTTAAGCAATAGTATGGCCATCAACAGCCTAAAACATGATTTTGGGTGCAAAAACACCAATGTCATGCTTGAAGTAAAGCACACCAAACATGATTCACTAATCACAAAATCATGTCCCATAATTTGTAGCAACTGCTAAGAACATGATTTTGGGTTCAAAATCATGTTTGGAAGCACCCAAATGTCCCCCTAGCACACAGCATTAGGGCTATTGTGAGTTTAAGTGAAACAGTTTCCAGTGGCTCATAGCCATTATTAGTTCTCAATTCTTTATCAGTAAGTTGATGGTTTGGAACAGGAATCACAGAAATGGAAAAGTTCAAATTATTCAATATTTCAACCTGTATTGTTCAGGATCTTCTTTCAGTGCCTTAATGTATGCTTGGAAGATGGCATCTCGGTCCTCATCACTTGGATAGCCTTCCATGAGTTGCTCATATACAGTGACAAAGCCAAGGGCAAATACAGCGTCATAGCGATATGATCTCTTGTATCTCATTAAATGTTGCTGAACAATGAGCTCTTGCAGCACCGTGTTGTAGATACTAGGAATTGGTCGCTTATATTCCTTGAGAAAATTTAACTTTGTCTCAGAAACAGTTGGAGGGTCTGCAGATCAAGAGTGTAAACAACCCATAACCAACTGTTGATAACAAGATTCCATTTCATCTTTTATTCCTTTCGCCCATTTGGCACTATGAATATTAGAACAACAAAGGAACCTACTTTTGAACCATTTGACACTACATCACATGCTCACTAACATAATTCTATGTAATAACATTTTCATATCAAAAACCAAATCACCTGATGATAACATTGAAAATCGAAACTACACTCATCTCTGCAAGAAAGAGCTGCAAAGAATTTCAGTTTGACACACACACAAAAATCATCACAAGCACAACATGGTGGCATCAATCCAGATAATTTCCCAGTCAAAATTGTACAAAGATCCACAAGGAATTACATCCACTGATTACAAAAAAAAAAAGTATAAAACTAGGTCTAAACCTCATCAACCACACTTTCAATGGCAACATTGTCCTCAGAAAAACAAAATCCACCCTTAAAAATCAGCTTGCAAAACCAAATTTAAAAACAGAATAAGAAATTGACAATCACACGCTGCAATTAAAAGACATTTTCAACTTCAAACATTAGAGAAAAAAAGAACAAAAATTGAAAACAACCCAATTCTCAGAGAACCAAAAGATGCCCAAAACTCGTATAAAGTTGTACCCTTTTTTCCTCACTTAGTGGGGAACCAAACAAACCTGTGACAGAGGAAGAGGAGCAGCGAACAACCATTTTGGAAGCATAACTGGAAGCTCGAACTCCAAGATAGTGGCATGAGAAACGAACGCGGAAGCGAAAGGTTGGTGAATTGGAAGAGAGGGTGAAGTTCCTCTGAGAAGATTGAGTGAGAGTAGAGAAATGGAAGGAAGAAGTAACAGTGGCCATCGGAAAGAAAAAGAGAGAGAGAGTGGTGGCCGAGATCAGAAGTTTCGCGGCATAGCAGTGAAAATATTCAGAGACGGAGAGGCATTGCTTTGCTTCTTTGGGTAGGGGAAAGTGGGAGTCTTTTGTGATTTGCAGCAAGAACAAGCTTATCCAAGGAGACAATGGTATAATGACACGTGGAAATTTGCAATTTGTTTGTCAAATATTTAAAAGAAAATTATCATGTGAGTGTAACATGTTTTCACATGATTCTCTTAATCATCTTTATTTCTTAAACACGTGGTTATCAGGTTGATTTTGTGTTTGTGTGTTGTATATGAAAAAATATGGTTTAATTGTATATTTTTTCTTTATTTCATTAAGTTTTTGGTTTTTCTAAATTTATGTTTTTACTTCTAATTATCCAGAATTTTAAGTTTTGAGTTTTTAATGTAGTTTAGATTCATTAAATTTTAATAATCAGTAAAATTGATCAAATTTCTGTTGAGTTTTAATGAATAATTGAGCTAAAAATTGAATAAGTTTCTAGATTATTAAAAATAAAGGGTCAAAATTGTGTAAAAGTAAGGGACTAAAACAATATAAAAAATAAGGATAAAATTGTAGGTCGTGTAAAATATAAGATCAAAACATAGTTAAACCAAAAATGTTTATTTAGAATTAAACATAAAAGCTAGTTGTTAATTTAACATATTATTAAGAGAGATGTAAATTATTAAGAGAGGGTGAAATGATATTAAAAAAATTAATTTGATCAATTGAATCTTAAAATAATTCTTCGAAATACTTTATTTAAGAAACCTATAATAATATATAAAGAAATTTTCTCTTTTGTGTCTATTTTTTATTTTTCAATTTTACCCTTACTTATTATTTTAAAAATTAATTATTTTATAATTCGTTTATCTTTAACCGTTTGTTTTAAATCTCTTTTATTTTGACTGTTATTGATAAAAACTCTTTTTTAACAATTATTCTATTTAACAACTATTTTAAAATATATATTTTGAAAGTAAATATTATTGATTTTAACTCAAATTTTTATAAAAATTAAAAAATCGAACACACATGTATGACGGTGCATGTGTATGTGTTTTTGCTAGTAAAATATAGTGAGTTTAGAATAAACAACAAATATCCATCATCAAAATTTAGGTTGTCCATAAATAATTAATAATATGATTTTTTCTAATACACGAGTTAAACTTTTTTAAGAATTATCTATTTTCGTATATTTATTAAATTAGGATAGAATTAGAAATAAAGAATACATGTTGTGATATGGGAAGATCTATTATGGGATATGTAGTAAAAAAACATACCGTATTATTTTAAATAGATTATATATATTTAATAATTTATTAGTACATAATTTAGAGTTTGCATTTTAGATTTTAATTTTGTAAATATGTTAATTTGAGTTTTTTTTTCACCATCTTACATTATGTTAATTGATTGGAGATGTTTATATTTATAAATGGATAAATCTTGGATAAAGTTGTTAAATCATAATATATGGTGGAACTAAATAACTTTTTAGATTTTGTCTTTTAACATGACGCCAATGCGAGCACGATCATTTGTCACTATAGTAAATATGATTTTAGAAAGTAAAGAACTCAAGAAAAAGTGTATGAACACTTGCCTATATTGGTAAAAGGAGATGACGTGACAAATATAGAAAATGAAGATCCAATGTAAATAATGATAAATGGTGCATTTGGATTGTTTGACATGTGCACCAACGAAGAAACATTTATATTATCATTTGAACATACAGATGAGGTTGAAAAATGTGTATTAGAATCACAACATAGGATAAATATTATGGCTAAAGAATTGTTTGATTTGTTTAAAGATGGAGAGCAACTACTCTATGATGAATGCATTAGGTATTCAAAATTGTCTTTTTTTGGTGAAATTATATCAAGTGTTAAAGTTTTTCTTTCAAATTAGCAACAAAGTAATAAATATGATCATTAAGTTGTTGCATGCTTTTAAACATGTAAACATCCCTTCATTTAATGAATATGCAAAGAAGCTCCTTAACAAGCTTGACATTCATTATATTAAGATACATGTTTTTCCTAACATTGTATGTTATATTGGGGAGAGCATGAAGATAAAGATAAATGCAAGACATGCAAAGGATCTAGATGGAAGCAAAAGGATCATGAATGATAGTGAACATGATTTGATAAATTAAAAACAACAACAACAACAACAAAAAATGTTAGTAAAGCTTTTACGATACTTTTTGATGATCTTAATTAAAAGGAATGTTTACATCTTCAAAGTCATATAAGAGTGTAGTCTAGAATTTTTAGAATAATAACAATGATGGGTTGATGAGGCATCTTGGAGATTCAAAGACTCAAAAGAATTTTGATATAAAACATATTGGTTTTTCTTCATATCCTCGAAATGTATAATTGGCCTTAGCAAGTGATGGTTTTACTCCCTTTGGTTCTTCGAGCAATATTTATAATATTTGGCCATTAGTTCTCATTCTATACAACTAATAGAAATCCTCTAGCCACAATGACTAAGAAAATAGAAAAAGATGAAGTCTTATAGAGGAAAACTCTACTCTTGGAGAGTAGAATATTGATTTTTCTTCTTTCTTCCTAGTTTTGTACAAATTGTATAAATGTATTTCTCTTGTATTCTTTGTAGGTTTTTATAAAGACACATTTGAGCTTAACTAGGCTTTCTTTTGGATAACCAATATGTAAGACCCGAGAAAATTAAATAGTTATTTAAATAATTATTTAATTATGGCGGGTAATAGAAACATTTAAAGTAATTAATGTGTGGAACTATGATGTGAAAAGTACTAGCTCAAGTGGTTGAGAGTACTTTATTGTGTGGAGGACTTGGGTTTGAGTCCTATGTGTTCCACTTGAATGTTAATTAAAGTATGTATTTTTGTTTGATTATATATGGAATGCGTGGTGTGATGATAAATTCCTAAAATTGTAGGAGTTATCACGAAACATGATTGGTTGATTTGGTTATACACTAGCATTGTAATTAGAAGGTTGTGGGTTCAAACCTTGTTGAGAATTAACTAATTTCTTTTTGCCAATTTTCCTTTGGCATGAATGTAAAAGGGTTAGAAACCTAGCAGCCAATGGAGAGGTAACCTAAGGGCTGGAAAACAAAGGGATAATTAAACATTGGACTGGCCTTAGTGTAATTTTTTATAAAAATTTGTGTAAGGCACTAAAAGAGTAATTAAGTGAGAGAGAAGGTCATAAGGGGGGAAAAAGAGCATTGTGGGTTCGTGTTCATCATAAGCAAGGGTTTTTCAGAGTATTGGGGCTGATAGAGAGGAGTGGTGAGGCTGAAATCACGAAGGTTGGTGTGGAAGGCAAAGGCTAGGAAGGTTTTTGTGAAGGGATAAGCATACTAATCCGAATTTAGCAAGGAATCCAAGTAAGGGGAGTTGTTGTTATTTGTTTTGGTTCGTGCTAACTGTACTGTGATTGAATGAATCGAATTGGATGAGTTTCTGTGCCTAATTATGCCATCTGCTTAACATTTCTGGGTTCTCGCCCAGAAACTGCCTGGCGGGCATGAAGGTGCCGTCAGGCGACACATCAGTAGCCACTATGTTGTTGGGTTCGCTTTTGAACTGCCTGGCGGTGAAGCTGAACCGCCAGGCGATATATGTTGTTAGGGCACTGTTTCATTGCGTTTCTGGAAAAATTGGGATGGATAGAGTCCCAAGGTAATTCTGTGTTGATGTGATTGCGAAAATTGTTGTTCATGGGTTTTGAATTGTCTGTAAATTATGTTGTGAGAGTATAATAGAGTGAATTACATGTAAACCTAGAAGTTCTATTAATAATCTGGTCAAGGGTTCACGATAGAGGAGGTTTCATGGAAGTTGGGATTCGAAGCTGATAAAATAGAGAAAGGAAAAATAGTAATGAGTCGTGGGGTAATTTTATGCGCCAAAACTGGACTGAATTGATAGAGAGTTGGGGAATTCGTGAGTGCAGCAGGGAGATAGAACCAGAAGCTGATACGCCGCCTGGCGATTTACGACCTGCCGCCAGGCGATGACTGGAGTAGTGGTCTAGTCTGTGAGTTGAGAAGTGGAGGATGGAAGGAGAACCTAGGTGAGTGAGTGGTACCAGAGATTTGTTGATGAAATTGTAATAAAAATATAAGTCTGTTACTGAGTGGTATGAATACAAATACGTGTGAAGGTATGAGCATAGTGTGGTGTGGTTGTAGGAAAGTTAAATTCAAGATAGAGGGAATAGTGATCCTAAAGCGTAGTTTAGGGTTGAAACGTATAACTTAGTTAAACGGTGTATAATTGGAACATGAGATGGTATGTCTTAATGAATTGAGGTAATAGTTAAGATTTGTGTAAAAAGGATTGAATGTTAATGGATAGACGAGGTACTACTGTTGTAGTGTGAATCAAGTACGTAATGTGCTATAAGATACTGTACGAGTGGTCTCATTGTGGATGAGTCATTGGTTATGGATAGAGGAAATGGAAAAGAAAATTATATGTCTTGTTGAGTGGTTAGGGAAGGGAGATTTATAGGCAATGGGTTCACTAGTGGAGTGCCAAGGAGGCGAGAATACGTATTAAATTGATTGGGGTATGGCTGTGGTAGTATTCTAGTTTTGGAGCAAATCAGTGAGTGTGCCAAAATCAGCAGTGAGATACTTCTGGTGTGGCGCCTGGCGGCCTGCTGGTGTCGCCAGGCGATAGGAACAACAGGGAGGATCACTGCATCGCATGGTGCCTGGCGGCGAGGGAATGCTCCGTTAGGCGGTGTTGGAAAAACAGTGGCACTGGAAGAGCGCTGGTGCCTAGCAGCAGGCAGATACCGCCAGGCGGTCTGAGCCTGTTTCGCCAGGCGGTGCTGGCTGATGCGCCAGGCGGCTGTGCATCAGGTTACGAGTTGTGTGTGTGGTTTTTAACTGACAATGATGCTTTGCTTGGATCGGGAGATGTTGTGCCATGAGCAGGTAGGTTCATGGATGGTGTTTGACATGTGATGATATGAGCGGGGAGGTTCATATCCAGTTACTCTCACGTGGGGATACGAGCGAGGTAGGTTCGTATGTTCCGTGCTCACGATGAGAGATGCCACGTGCGGGGAGGTACGGGGCTGGTGGATCACATGTGTTGGACTACAGGCGGGCAGGTCCGTAGAGCAGGACTACAAGGGGGGAGGTTCGTAGAGGCAGGACCACGAGCGGGCAGGTTCGTGTGAGCGTCATATTCCCGAGTCCAAGGCTAACCAGTTGTGTGATTTGAAGGCTATAAAGCCTTGGGGTTAAGGTCTTGGCCAAGAATTTTGTAGAATGAATAAGATGGGTGTATAATTTATCTTAAGTGTTATATATCTGTTATTTTATTTTTCTCAGCTCACCCTTTCTGTGTGTGTATGGCGATGATCGTGTGATTCGTTACACGGGAGCAGATGTTGATACAGGTGGTGCTAAGGATGTCCAGGCGATGGAGTGAGGGCTAGCTTTGGGAATAGAGCTAGGGTTTTTCTCATATGTACTTTATTATGCTTTTATTTACAAACACGAATCTTGAGAACTTGTAACACTTCAATGTTAAGTTATGAGTTTTGGCGCATGTTTTCATAAATTTAAATTTTTCCCGCGTTGGGATTATTATCAAGACGACTTTTGATATAATTATTTCTTTTATTATTTATTTTTAAGTAATATTCCTTAGGGATTCAAAGACTCAAAAGAATTTTGATATAAAACATCTTGGTTTTTCTTCATATCCTCGAAATGTATAATTGGCCTTAGCAAGTGATGGTTTTACTCCCTTTGGTTCTTCGAGCAATATTTATAATATTTGTCCATTAGTTCTCATTCTATACAACTAATAGAAATCCTCTAGCCACAATGACTAAGAAAATAGAAAAAGATGAAGTCTTATAGAGGAAAACTCTACTCTTGGAGACTAGAATATTGATTTTTCTTCTTTCTTCCTAGTTTTGTACAAATTGTATAAATGTATTTCTCTTGTATTCTTTGTAGGTTTTTATAGAGACACATTTGAGCTTAACTAGGCTTTCTTTTGGATAACCAAGACCCTAAGAAAACCTTTTTTTTTCAATCAAACACATGGATAAAAGATAATGTAGAACAAAAGTTTCACATAAAATGGAACATATCATTTTTAGTGTAAGATAGCAAGGGTCGTGTTGGCTTAGATAAAGGGCTGCAAATTATCTTGGTTGAGCCTAATGTTTGCCTTGTTTCTAAGTCTCACATTCCTCACGATATGAAGAATATAAGATTTATGTATAAATAAGACCTATTGCCCCCCTTTTGTAACTTACCTTTGCTTTGAATGAAAATTGATATACATATTTTTTTTTTCTAATTTTCTTGATCTTTTAAGGTTATCTTAAATGGAAGTATTCTTATCCTTTCGAGATATTCTCCAAGGAACTTTCTTCGGAAGAGGGACATTCTTTGAAAAAGGAACCCAACCTTAAGTTTTCTTAAGAGACTTTTCTTAGAATGCTTCCAAGAACAACACCTACCCATGGATGTGTTGAAGCAAACAAAATTTATTCTTTCAAGCATAATTCTTGGAAAGCGAATGCTAGGTAATGACATTTACATTTATATGTAGTCCCTTGTAGTAGAGTTGAAAGAGTTATAGGAGAAAGGTGTTGAATCATATGATGCTTCAAATAATGAAGTGTTCATGATGCAAGCATGTCTATTATGGATCATTATCGACTTTCTTGGTCCCGAGATGCTTTCATAATGGAATACTTATACTCAGTGGCAGATCTTGACTAAAATATCTGGGGGAGCCAAAATAATATACTTAAAATTTACATATTTAATATTACTGTCGTCACTCATTCAATGAAAGTAAATAATATTCTAGTATAGGTATAACTATAAAACAAACTACATTATCCAATGGATTGTCCATCATTTTTTCATATTCTTAAACTTATCAAATAATTTAATCATAACTAAATTTTTCAGCTATTTTTTTTTTCAATATAAATAATCATATTATTTGCAAAATATTATTTCCATTTTCCTAATGTGCACATATCGATTCAAAAGTCGCATTTCATTTTATTGTTATGCGATTAACAACCGTATTGTCATGTTTTGATCTTCACTCTTCTTTTATCAATTCTAAAAAATGAATTTATTCTTTTTGTTTTTCATCAATATACCTATTTAAAAAATAAGTTTAAGACTAAAAATTAATTTATCATAATATAATTAATAATTGAGAGACATAATTACTAACAAAAATTATGATAATTAATTCACTACCAAGTGAAATAGGAGAATTTTTTTTATTTTCTTGTGTGGTAACGTAACAAACAGATATCAGGTAAGGGTAAGAGATAAATACAACATATGAAAAACTAAAAAGACAATAAAAATAAAAAATAAAAATTATCTTAATAATTTGTTTTCTTTATTATATTTGATTTAATATTTTATTATTTATTAACATTAAATGTTATATCCTATAAAAAATTAAAAAATACATAATTTTATTTTCATTAATTTTTTAATATACTATTATCTAATTTAAAAATATATAAATAATTTAATAAATTTAAAAACATAAATAATTTAACAAATTATAAATATATATAATTTAAAAAAAATAAAAAAGTTAAAAAATTTGAAAATTTTGGGGGAGGGCTGTGGCCCCGCCTGCTCCAACCAAGCTCCGCCATTGCTTATAGTGACTTAGCTTGTCTATCATGTAACTTTGACGCAACTCCACTTTGTCTACCATTTAGCAATACCATTTAGCATATGATTTTTGTCTAAATAGATACAAATTTGGATTAAATTTAGTTTAGTTTAATGCAACATTGAGTCAAAATTTTAATAATATTTTCCATTCAAATACTTGTTATGGTTTTAGTGTTAATGATTTAAAATGAATTTTAATTTTTTTTAAAACACGTTTATTAATTTATTAATATTATAAGATATAATGAAAATACAAATATAAATAATTATAATAATACAAATAAATATAATTACATGTACTTTTTTTTCATAATGAATAGTATACTCTTTATATATCATTCGTCATTTCTAAGTATTGCAAGTTTATGTCAATTATTTGTGAGTCTAATTAACTAAACGTTTATGGGATGCTTCATGCATTGAAAAATTATTTAAAAGGTTAAATCATTTCATATGTCCCCATTTTTGTAGCGAAATCTCAAGTAAGTTTTCTCATTTTTATTTGATTCAATTGAGTCCCTATTTTGGAAAATTCGTTGCAATTAGGTCATTTCTATTAGTAGTACACTAACGATATTAACTATGTGCAACGTGTCAACACGTGGTTTTTTTGTTTTTTTAAATTTTTAATTTCTTTTATAATTTAAAAAAAATAAAGATAAAAATTGTCATGTGTCAATCAGATATTGTGCCACTTGGCAGAGATAATATGATGTGGCAGTGGTAGTGCCATGTGTCACTATTGGATATGAAAAGTTTCATTGTAGTCAAAGTCTCACATTGGATAGAATAAACAAAGTTAAACATTATATAAGAATAAAGACTCATAACACCATTGCCTTAAGGTTTTGAGATTAAAAGTGGTGTCAATGGCCTTATGTGTGTAATACTAATGTCATATATATGTTGATGACAATCTCTCAATGACTATAATCATAATCCATATATAACCCATATATGAAATAATATAACTCATCAATAGTATCAGAGTCGATGGTTTGGGGTGACTGGCAACATAATCATAACAAAAAGGGGTCACCGAAGTGACTGACCGCATAACCATAACCAAAAAGGGGTTACTCATATACCTGAAGGGAAATATATCCATATGAAAATAAAAAAAAAAAAAAAAAAGGGAACCACCCTTGAGGGGAGATTGTTGGGTCACATTGGATAGAATAAATAAAGTTAAACATTATATAAGAATAAAGACCCATAACACCATTGCCTTAAGGTTTTGAGGTTAAAAGTGGTGTCAAAGGCCTTATATGTGTAATACTAATGTCATATATATGTCGACCACAATCTCTCAATGACTATAACCATAATCCATATATAACAAAAAAAATATGAAATATATAACCCAACAGAAGCAACATGAGTGGAGTAGACCCAAGAGAGCGGAGTTGCACTGGCGATTTGTTGAGAATATTACTTAATATCTTTTTTATTTAAATTAGTTTTTAGAAAATATTTCAGTTTTAGAGATATGTGTCAGTTTTAGAAATTTGTTATTATTTTAGATTAGGAGTGAGATATTCTAAATATTTTATACTTGATATTTGTTATATTTTGCTCTATATATAAAGTATATCAATAAAATACAACAATATGTTCCTCCGTATAACATATCACATATATCTCTCATATATCTTTTATATCTCTCATATTATCAAAAGCCCTAAAAATCCCAACAACTGGTATCAGAGCCATTGTTCTTATTGCCGATAGAATGGAAGGAAATATGTCACATGTCGCTATTCCACTCTTTGATGGTGAAAGCTATGATCTATGGGCGGTAAGAATGCAAACATATCTAGAGGGGCTAGATCTATGGGAAGTTGTGGAGGAAGATGATGTTCCCTTGTCTGAAAATCCCACCATGGCTCAAATGAAAGCGCATAAAGAAAAGAAAACGAGAAAGGCAAAGGCAAAATCATGCTTGTTCGCAGGTGTTTCACAAATGATTATGACCAGGATCATGACTTTAAAGTCTCCCAAAGAAATATGGGAATACTTGAAAGCAGAATATGAAGGGAACGAGAAGATTCGAGGCATGAAAGTTTTGAACTTGATAAGGGAGTTTGAGATGCAAAGAATGAAAGAGTCAGAAACAATTAAAGAATACTCAAACAAATTGTTGGGTATTGCCAACAAGATAAAATTGTTGGGAAAAGAGTTTCCAGATTCCAGACTCGTTGAGAAAATTCTGGTGACAGTGCCGGAAAGATATGAGGCATCTA
>Ga0214544_1010401_pt1 | contig 13712 bp, 3 predicted proteins | sample CNSS3metaG_FD_160074 | JGI IMG/M metagenome (GOLD analysis project Ga0214544, IMG submission 160074) | Root nodule microbial communities from cowpea collected in UCLA plant growth center, Los Angeles, California, USA - CNSS3 | ecosystem: Host-associated > Plants > Roots > Nodule | place: USA...
AAGATTTTCTGCTTAAAGCATCTGCCACTACATTTGCCTTTCCTGGATGGTAATGTAATTCAAAATCATAGTCTTTTAGAAATTCCATCCATCTCCTTTGTCTCATATTTAATTCCTTTTGGTCAAAGAAGTATTTGAGACTCTTATGATCACTAAAAACTTTGAACTTACCACCATAAACATAATGTCTCCAAATCTTAAGTGCAAAAACAATGGCAGCTAGTTCCAAATCCTGGGTTGGGTAATTTTCTCATGTGTTCTTAATTGTCTAGAAGCATATGCCACTACCATTCTATCTTGCATAAGAACACAACTTAATCCCATTTTGGAAGCATCACAAAATATAACAAATTGCCCAGTAGAATCAGGTAATGCTAAAACAAGAGAAGTGGTTAATCTTCTCTTGAGTTCTTGAAAACTATTCTCACATTTCTCTGTCCACACAAAAGATTGGCCATTTTTGGTGAGTTGTGTTAAAGGCATAGCTATTTTAGAAAATCCCTCAAAATGTTTATTTTTATTTGTCTGGGGTCTAAAATACTTTGGTTTGATATTTTGGTTGTTCTCAAAATCTTCCAAAAATCTACACTTGTGAATAAGCGTAGGAATATCAGCAATTTCTAGTATTCCTACTGCTTTTCTATATTCATCCCTAAGTCCATTTTCAAATTTTATACAATTCATCTTTTCCTCTGGGTGATAAAAGAAAGTAGAGTATTTTCCTAACTTTTCAAACTTGGAAGCATATTTCCCTACTGTCATACTTCCTTGCTTTAACTGCATAAACTCTATTTCTTTTGCTCTCCTCACATCATTAGGGAAATATTTTTCTAAAAACTTTGTTCTAAATACATCCCAGGTAATAATTATTCTTCCTCCTTCAAGTAATCTCCTGGTACCATCCCACCAATATTCAACTTCTCCTATTAACATAAATACAACATAATTCACCTTTTAGTTGTCAGCATAGTTCATCACTCGAAATATTTTCTCCATCTCCTTAATCCATAATTCAGCTTTTTCTGGATCATATCCTCCAGAAAATTGTGGGGTTTTTTTCTCTCCTAAATTCAGCTAAACATTGTGATTAAGGGTTTCCTTCAGGTCTTCGATTCCTTATCAGAGCAGCAGCCATGTCTCTGATAGTTTGCATTGCTTCAGTTAATTCATGGTTCCTCCTATTGTTTGCCATTTGTAATCATATGAGTTAGTAAAAAAATAATGAGCACATTTCACAGATCTCGCATGAAACGTTGCTCTGATACCATCTAATGTGACGATAATTTTTTTTTTAATTAATAGTATTATAATCTACTTATAAATTTTAAAGGCAAAAAAAAAAAAAAAAAATATATATATATATATATATATATATATATATATATATATATATATATATATATATATATATATACACACACAATATTGTACACACACAATACTGTATGCATCCTATATCTACACTGTTTAGTACATCTTATATCTCCTACACTAGAAGAGGAAGAAGTGTTATTTATTTACAGTTTCCCCCTCATATACGGGTTATCAAATAAGTGAAGGGAAAAAGTTATGGATAGGGTTCACTTGGACTGTTGGGGGTAAATAGAAGGTAACTCCGATTTGTCCTTCGATGACAATTGACGCGTTTGAAGCAGAGAGAAAAGTAATGGTAGAGTTTCTCGTTCCCTGAAATGTTACAAAATTATTTACTGCATTGGTTTGTCATGCATTTCTCGGAAAAACAGCCACAATGTCGACGAAGAAGGGATCAGGCATGTTGGGAGCAACCATTTATGATAAGGTTATAAAATTTTGTTTTTTACACACAATAAAAAAAAATAGGGAAGTGAGACAAATATCACATAAAAAAATACAGTATATCATAATAAGATAAAACGAAATGAAAATTCTCCCAAGTCCATAAAACTGGATTTTATTATACTTTATAAAGATATTGATTAATTTTGTAGTGACTAGTCAGGATAAATGAGCTCATGGCCAACAACGTAACTCAAGAACATCTCATCTTGAGTAATACTAACTCGTTTAAATCCCCAAGGTCATACCTCCAACTACAATAATCAAATATTTATTTATCATAAATTTTATTTCAATATTAAACCATATAATTATATAAATAAATAAATAGGATCAATGGATAATAATAAATATAAATAAATAAAAAGGACCAGTACGTAACTGGAGATAAATATAAATAAGTAAATGAGAGTAAATATAAATTGAATAAATAGGACCAGTGCACAACTAGGGATGAATATAAATAAATAAATAGGAATGGGAACTAAATATAAATTAGAATGAGGTTAGGGACACCTCACTTAGGGTAAATATAGAGATAAAAATAATTATGAATAGATAAAAAAATAATCAAAGTAAAAAGATAAAATGATAGATGTTTCCTTCCTTTACCTTAGCTATGGAAGATATACTTTTGAAGACGATCTTTGTATTTTATTTTTCTTCTCTTTCTTTTCTCACACTTGCAAAGACTCTCTGCTTGTCCTCCCTCTCTTTTTTTTTTTCTTCATTGTCTCTCTTTCTTTCCCCCCTTTGATTCACTTCATCCATATTTATACTACATTTTGTAATGATTACACTTAGTTTAAATTGCATTGTCTTGTTTCTGTTTCAATTCTTCTCTGGTTTAGTTTAGTTTGTTAAAGATTGGCCTATCAAGATTATTTTTTTTGTTTATCGAATCTGACGTTAATATTAACCTATCATGGCATTAATTGTGATTTGCCATTTTGACAGTGCATGTACATGAATTGTGACGTGACAGTGGAGATTCAATCTAAAAACAATTTTTTTGTTTACCTTATCATAATATATAAAGTGTTTATACATATATCATAAAGGTTGAATTTGGAGAAGACTATAAATATTTTATTATTATTATTATTATTATATTATTATTATAATAAAGGCAAAACATATGTTTTTTGGAAACTGAAATGTAGCTATAATGTTATAAGTATTATAACTTATTTTATTATTGAAGTATATTATTTTGTAGTAATATTTTTATTATTTTAATTGCAAACACTTAAATTTTGATTTCTTGAATAATTTAATTTTTATATCATATGTTCAAAATTTATTATACTAGTCACAATACCTATGAAAAATAATGTATCATACACTTTTAGATATTAACACACTTATGGTACAAATTTTGAGATGTTACAGAATCTATTCAATTAAAATAATGAGATTTTACAGCTGTTTATATATATCTATATATATATATATATATATATATATATATATATATATATATATATATATATATATATTTAAATTACTATTTCACTTTTTATACAATTACTTTTACATACTTATACACTTAAATGTTTTATTACCGTGACTTATATTTATACACTTAAAAATTATAATTCTAAATGTAATGTAAACTAAATTTAGCATAGTGTAATACAAATTTTAATATGTAAAATAATTAATTTTAAAATTACTATATCATTAGTTATTCAATTAAGTTGTTTTAAGCAATATGAAGATTATTATGTCACAAATTATTAATTTTTTTATTTCTTTCCAAAATCTCTTTTAATAAAATATATATTATAAACAAAATTTAATATAATACAATACAAATTTTAATATAAATAATTATTTCTAAAATTACTAATACCAAATTAATATTATTAAATTATAACAAATATTTATTATTAATATCAACTAAATTATTCTTAATAAAAGTATCTTAATAATTACATGTAAAATATTTAAACAAAATTAATAAATAAATCATGAATCACCTGTGCCAACAGGTTCAAAACTAGTTAATAAAAAAATTATAACTAATTTATGAATTGGAGTATAAATTAGTCTCTACACTGTACGATCGTCCGTCACGGATGAACCTCGTAGTAGACGCTAAGGCGACCAACCCATCGGAGTCTTAGCTTTGAGCACACTATATTCGCTACCTGTCGGTCAGACGGACTAAACACTCCCTCCGCTTTCATCTTCATTTGAATGTTGTCTCCATCTTCATAGAGACTCTCACCTTTAAAGGGCAACCCGTCAGGCCGTGCGACCTCCGGTCGATCGGCCAAATGGGAACCTTGACCAGTCAATCAGATTAATTAAGATAAAACAAGTCAGTAATCAAAATTAAAAAGCCATTGGGCCATGATTAAGGAGCCCTAATCACAGGCCCAAACTGGAAACTATAAATAGGGGCCTAAGGTAGGTTGGTGAGAATCTTTAATTCGCATTTATTACAGCAGTTACGATTATCTACCGATCGGTCTTAACTGACTTAAGTATCTCGGAACCTTTTAGACAGGTACACCGATCGAGGAATAAGGAAGATTGTGTGGAACAGAGGATACGACAAGCTACATAAGAAGAAAGCTGAGGAGAAAAAGGTAATTTAAGTGTTGATTTTAGGTGTTTGGTCCCTACACTCAAAACAATCTCTAATATTAGTTATTAAAGTTTTAGTCACTTAAAATTATTTGATTTTAGTTATCCAAAAGTTTCATATATGCATTGTACAAAAATTAAAATGATAGAAATGTTTTGGAATTAAATAATTAGATTTATATTTACTAATTGTAATTATTTTTAAAAAGTGATAATTAGCTTTTAGAAATTTCAAACTTTTAAAATGACCATAAATACTGTTTTGAGAATATTTGGAGTTAAATTAAACATTATAATTCATTATTAATAACTACTGGAATCACATAATCGTTATTAATGACTAGTAGAATCACACGATGAAAATAATATTACAATAATAATTATTAAAATGAAAATAGTAATTATTAAATTACAATTTGCATAGTTTTATTAGAGGTAACTTTTTTTTAATAAGCGGATAGTTAGAAAAAGGGTTACTTAAAAAAATAGTAAAAATTTATGTACGGGAAAAAACACTAAAATGATTTTATTAATATTATAGATAGTTTTTGAAATACTATTCATATAAATTTATTCATATAATGTGATATGATTCGAAAGATAAATGTAATTTTGATATTTTTTTATATAAGGAATAGGTTATATGAGAATTTTTTTGCAAATTTGTTAATAAAATTTGCAAGAAAAGACTTTTTCCTATTATTTTTTTTAAGAATTTTAATTGGTAGGTAATTCCTTTGTGGATAATTATTTTCTACAAAATTATAAAATTCACAAGTATTTCTTATAAAATTTGTTGCAAAAAATGTTTTATACAAAATATTTTTCAAAAAAATTGACAGTAATTTCCTACAATTTTTTTTCATAACAAAATTTATAAATATTTTCTAAAAAAAATAAAAAAAAGATTGACAGGAATATAAATTTTTTAGTAGTATATATTAATTTTGATATCACTCATGAATATTATGAGGAATGTTGAATAGAATATGCAACACCAATATCAACACACAAGATATTAATATTACGTTTAACCTAAAATTTAAAAACGATGAATTTATAAGTTTTTTTTTATATTGTATTCAAATCTCATATTTTTACTCCAAAACTTAAAATTACATTAGTGACAATTTATTTAAGAAATTATATATGGTCGAGATAGAATGAAGGTAAATTGCACTAAGATGAAAATATTTAAAAAACAATTATAGAAAACCTTTTTCTAAATACAAATTATGATTTTAGAAATTACGGGAAGTGTATATTTAGAATTCTACAACTTATAATAATAGATATTACCCTTCGTGTACCATGACTTGTATAATATATTAATAGATTGCAATGATCGTGTAAGTCTTTATTATTTTAGGAATTGAAGGAAGGTTTTGCCAAAAAAAAAATTCTAAATTTATATTATACTTTCTGATAACAAGTGTGTTCAGAACTAATATAAAAAGTTATGAAGAGTCAAATTAATCCCAATAATTGTGAATGATCAAACCAATTGCAACAAATATAAAAGTTGATCAAACTAAAATTTAACAAAATAAAATTGAAAAATCACATATACATGGTTGAGTTAATTTTTTTAGTTTTGTTCTAAAAAATCAAATCAAACTAAACTAAAATGCACATTATATTTACATTGATTTTACTTAATGGTTGTTTAATGTTATATGTTATTTAAAGTTTGTAATAGTTATAGTTGGTTATTTATATTATGGTTCTTATTTATAAGATATTTGTAAGATGTGACGTACTTCTTTTAAATTGTAATCAAGTGGCACATTGTACTTTTCTTAGTGAAAAGAAAGTGTACGAGTGTTGCTAGAAATATTGTTAAATGTGGATTGGTGCACAGTTTATTATTACGTACTAAAAGAGATTTGTTCATGCTATTATAATATCTTATTTGAATAAAATTTAATAAAAGTAATAGTTTGTTCTTATAAATATTAGAAAATAGTATTTAAAGTTAAAAAAGAATGGTAGTTGTATTTTAAGTTAAAAAGTTATATATAAAAGTTAAAATAACTATTTTCATTTTTATAAAAATCATCAATTTTTAAGGTTTAAAACCTGTATTTTATTGTTAGATGATTTAGGTCATTATTTTTTATAAGGACTATCAAAATTAAGGATGGAAAAAAAAATTTGTATTCACGGATAAAACTTGCAACGAGTAGGAAATGAATATTGAAGATGAATATTGGCGGGTAACAGGTATGAATATTTTTTATACCCACATGTTAACATGACAGGTACAAGTATCATAGTATTCGTACCGATGAATATATGTATCCGCTATACTATAATTTAAATTAAAAAAAATATTAAAACATTAACACATTGATTTTGAATGTGTTATTTTTTATCAATTGGTTTTAAAAAAATCTTCATTTATTTGTAAATTGTCATTCAACACTATTTAAATGAGTTATTTTTACTTTATTTGAAATTTATAAAGGTTATGCATTGTATTTTTATTTGATTTTATGGTTAAATTTTTTTATTAAATATTAAAATTTTCTTTTGTAAATATCCGCAGATATTAAAAAAAATACGAGTAAGATATGAGAAAACTACTACCCGTACCCTACGTGTCGTGTTGACATCCCTGATCATAATCCAAAAAATAGTCAATAACAAACCTAACTTAACTAATATCAAAATATGATAGTATAAATTTATAATAATATACATATTTATTTAAAAGTTTTTTTTAAAATAAATTTGGATTTCTCATCTTACCAAGTTCATTATCTTTTTTAAAAGTCTTTTTTTAAAGAACAACGTGTTTTTTGAAAGTTAACATTGAAATGTGAGTAAGGTTATAACGGCACGAAAGAAAGTAGTAGAATGATTTAGGAACATATTAAAAAGTAAATCATTGATGTTGTGTTGTTGAAAATTTGATTAGATTTTAGATGTTAATGAAATATATGAAAGATTGGATAATTTGAGTATTAACTTACATAAATTGTAGATACGTTGAACTAATATAAAAATCTATTTTATGGTGGATTAATTATTTTCATGAGAATAATATGTATAGATTTTTTTTTCAAGTTTATCCTTTTTAAAAAAATAAAGCTAGTTTTGAAATGGATTTAACATGTTTTTGACAAGCTTGAGACAATTTGGACCAATATAATCATGTGTTGGAATATAATCAATATGGAAATGACTACAAACATATTTTTTCATATTCCCAATCTTTAGTCAATATCCAATTGTTGAAAAATGAATATTAGAAGTACTATAGTTTAATGAATATAAAAAATGCATAATGACTTTTCCTTTTCTCCTCTCTTTCTTCATTTAATCAAATGAAGCATAATAAACTTGAAGAGACCTCAAACCAACAAAACTTATAATTTATTTGGCTTTGATCATGTAAAATATATAACTTCAATTCGTAACAATTTCAATTTAGAATCACATTCATCGTTTACCAAGTAATCTCTCATTTAAGTTTAAAATATATAAATATTTACTTTAATTCTTTTTTTTTTCAAATACAAGATATTGTCGAGTTTAGCTCCTAATCAGACATATCTTCTCGATACAATCTCAATTTTAAAACATTCACAAATTGATACAATCTTATTTGATTCTTTAGAAAAAAAAACACACACACACATATAATATAAAACTATGGATTCTTTTATTGTGAGACACCTTCTAGACATATATCAAACTTAACGAAAAAAATATATTTATCTTTACATTTTTTTATTTAAATAGTTTTTTCCCTTATAATTTAATATGTAAACAATGTTAATAAAATACTAATAGTGGTAAGTTATTTTATTCTTTATAGTCTTAATTACTCGATTCTAGTTAACATACTTAAAAAATAGATAATTGAATCATAATAAAAAACTAAATCAAAAGATATATATTATTAAAGTCAAAAAATATTTATGGTAATAGATTTTTTCTCTAAATAACATGTGTATCGTAGAAGAATGTGTAAGTTAAACATGAGAGATAAGCAAAGAAGATCGTAAAATTATTATATTACATGTAATTTTTTACATAACATCTAAATTGTGCATATTTTAACAAATGAATTTTAAATTTAATTCAATCTTATAAAATTATCTAGATATTTGTATTTATATTTTATAAATCTATCTTACGACTAATTAATGTGAAATTTCTAAACATTTTTTTATGTTGAAATATATATAAAATAATGATATTTAAACTTAATTTTAATCTACTATTTTAATTACCTTTTAATTATTTATTTTAATTCTTTTAGTAATATGATATAATAAATTAAAAATAATTAAAATGATAAGTTAAAAATAAATAAAAAATGGATTAAAATAACACTGAGATTAAAGAATAATGTAACCTCATTAATTCACACTGCCATTTTATTTTTTCAAATTTAACTTTCACTCCCACCACCCATTCATCTTCACCGTATAGTTAAATAGAGTTTGGTTGCAAATTTATTTAAATCCTCTTCTATTTTTTCTCATCTAATACAATAACTTTATTACAGTATATTCGGGGAGGCATAGAGTACGATTTTTTAAAATGTATAATATTATATTAGTAGGTGATAATAATGTAATGTTTTTAAGTTAATATATTAGAAAAGATGAGATAATAACTGTTGATAAATAGAGACAAAAAAAATAAACAGAGATAAACAATTTTTTAAAAAAACTTGTAAAAATAACAGTCAATTTTCAAAGATGTAATAAATAATTATATTTTAAAGGGTAAATTTGATATTTTGAAATGTGGAGACAAAAGAGGAAATTCTCTTTATACATTGTTATAGATTTTTTTTTCAAACCTAGTAGTCTATTATCTTAAAATTGATAAATATTTCAAACATTTTATATGAGTTTTTAAAATACACAAAATAAAAATCATAACAAAACATCATCGTAGTTAAATATGTTATTAAATAACAACACAAACTTATTTCAATTAAAATTTGAGGAAAATTAAGAATAGACTTACGGTGTATATGTATTAACAAATTATGACAAATAATTCTCTCAATTTTTTCAATAAGAGATTTTGATATTTAATACAAATCATCAGTGTTTAACTATTTATATTAATTCTCAAATGGGAAACATAGACGGTTCAAATGTGTTCATGTATACAATACTTAATTTAAATAAAATTAGTTCAACAAAAGCAAATAATATCATGCAAACATTTTACTATATATATTATTCCTACAATCAATCTAAACTATAATATCCCTTTTAATCTCCCTACAATACATTTTACAATTTTCCTATAATTTAGTCTTTACAATTTTAAACAAACCACGACTAATTTATTAAGTCGCTCTTAGAAACTAACATAATTAATTAGTCCATATAAATTTTAATATTACTAAATTTTAAATTACAGCTTTTAACATTTATAATAACATTAGTCATTTATATTAAATCAATTTTAACAATTAATTTCAATATTTCAAACTTGTAAAAATTAAACAAAAAATAAATAAATATCAACAAAAATAATTTAATGGATACATTCATACATTGTGTGGTGATTGAAGTCTAAAAAATAACTACGATTTCAATTTGAAGAAGAAAATAGTGATCTAGAAAACGAATAACCGAGACGAATGTTCACCTACAAATACTTCAAGCAAATTAAACATCTCGAATAAATCACAGACAGAAAAAGAACGGCCAAACGAAATTAAACTATAAATCACCTTATTGTCGTCATGAAAAAAAAATTCAAAATAAATCACATTACTCATCAAATGTAAGATAAAAAGATACTAATACAAAATTTAAATAGTTTCACAAAATATTAAAGATAAAAAAATTTAAAAAATTACAAAATTATCATTGTATATCATATATTTTTTTTTAAAAAAAACAAAGTGGGTGAAATAAGTGACATAATTAAATTCTTTTTTTTTTTAAATTAATAAATAAATATTAAGATCAAGCGATTATCATTAGACTAAAATTATAATTTTTATTTAATTATAAAGATTATAATTGAATTATAATCTTTATAATTTTTCTGTATGGCCAATTGTATGACTAAAAGCTATAGATGATACACAACTCTTCTTTTTACTTGAGAGTATAAAAGTCTAAGCATAACAATTTAATTATAATCCGATCACTTGATGTAAGACCCAATAGTTTCTGCCCTAAATTAAAAGGGTTGTCCCATGTGAGTTGAGCCTAAGGGTTGGCCCAAAGGGAAACAAACCCTAAGTCTGCCCTAAACCTCATTCCTCTCACTTTGTTGAAACATATTTCCTAACCCCCTTTGAGTAGCTGTCACCCTCTCCGATAGGGTTCAGCCTTGGAGCTTCGTCGCACTTGTTCGAGCCAGTTTCATTCCACCTCGCTAAACCGCTCTAGGAGCTGCTGCCTTTCTCTGTTTACACCCAAGAACCCAACTGTTGGCCCTTTTCCAGGTAAGGGAAGCTATAACCCTCTGGTTGTGTAATGCGTTTTCTGTGGTTGTGTGTTTGTATCGTGATTGTTTGAGATTTGCATGTTATTGTGAACGTATGAGATGGTTGGAAATATTATTGGGTGCGAATGTATAACTGATGCAGGTTGAACAGTGGCGTAGTCTATTGATCTCGCCCAAGCGACTTGATCTTGCCTAGGCGAGACTTGCAGAGAACCAACCTCAGCTCGCACTCGAGCTCTCGCTCAGGCGGAGGGTCTTAGTTTTGAGCGAGGTGTTATCTCGCTCAGGCGAGAGACGGTCGCCTAAGCGAGCTTGCGTGGGGGTTCGAGGATGGGTCGCTATAGTTGCAGCCCAGGCGAGGGGCCTTACTTTTGGGCGAGGAGCGGGCTCGCTCAGGCGAGGAAGGACTCGCCTAAGTGAGTACGCGAGAAACACCCGTTCGCCTCTGTCGCGATCTCGCCTAAGCGAGGGCTTGTCGCTTAAGCGAGAGAACCCCTCTCACCTGAGCGAGGGCCTCTAGCCTAAGCGAGGGTTGGGCAAGAGAATGTGGGGGTACTATTCGGAATCCTTATTTGAGGTATTAAATACATGCTTGGTTATATTGCTATGTTAAAATATGAAATGAATGAGTATACATGAAATGCGAGGGCGTATGAGTTGTGATTTATGAGCTCTAACTTGATGTGAGTATGATATATGTATGAGATGATTCATGGAATTGAAATGATGAGTTTGGTATGAGTTCGACATGAGACATGAAATGGTTGGTATCAATGTGGCATGATAATGATATGAGACGGAGTTCCATATTCATAGTTCGAGAATAATAAGTTGGTATGGTTTGGCTGGGAATACGAAAGAGGTGAATTATGAGAAACTGTATGTGATGTATATGTATATATGTGTGTATGTATGTTGAATCCGTTTGATTGATTAAGAATGTTGGTCCGTGTCAGTGCGTAATTCCTTGGGATCTCTAGGTGAGATTTTCAGGGTCGTGCTTCAGTGGTCGGGACGTAATCCCATGGCCCCTGTTAGTGGGTGTCCATGGTGGTGCCCCATCTGTATAACTAGGTAAGGATTCAAGGTAAGGTTGCATCCTGACACTCTAAGGAATCAGTTAGTCTCACCTAGAGCGGATTGACTCCTGTGGTGAGAGTAGCAGGAGGCTTGAAATTCATTAAGGACTAACCTTGTGGTGAGGGAAAATTGATTCATTGTAACACCTGTAACACATAGCTCGGGGGTGAGCAGAGGTATCCACCACATGTGCAAGCATCCGTTGAATCTGACCAGGTTATACGTATCCGGATGAGTCGAGTCGAGTCGTAGTGTATTGATTTGGAATGCCATAACATGTTTGGGTGATGTATGTATGTGGGACTGTGATCGTAGATATGATTGCTTGATGAAATCTTTATGGCTCTACCTTACCCTGTCTGCTTGTTTGATTGTCTTGTATGTTGGTCTTCTACTTTTGCGATGATCATCAACTTGTTGATATGAGCAGATGCGAGAAGCACTCGAGGTCAACCAGGAAGAGATGATTCCGCTGCATAGTCCATTTGTGTTGGACATCGCGTTTTGTGGGGCTTCGTTAGGGCTATGATCCATGTTTTGCTTGCTCTTTAATACTCTACCTTTACCTGTTAGACTCTTCAATTGATTTACTGTTGGCATCGTGGTGTACCTAATTTTGTAGGGGTCGTGTTTAAGACCCCAGATTTGTACTGTTACACTTTTTATATGTGACGTTTCTTTTAATTACGCTTATAATTAAATAGGACGTTACATTTGAGTCTGTTACATAATAATTAATATTATATGTAACAATAAAGCTAGTTATATCTCCCGATATTTTTGTGAGTAGAGTATGAGAAAATGGAAGTGATGGCAATATGATTTAATATTTTAAATTTGATTTTGATGATGTATGATGTGTGAGAATGAAAGTAATTTTAGAAATGGTAATGGAGAAAAGAGAGTGAAGGTGGTCACATGGTTTGTCTTTTCCTTGTTTGGTGTTTATGATATGGTTGACACAGTTGTTTGTGCTTTCAGACTTTTGAGAAACCCCATAAGGAAGAGAAACCGTCCAAGCCCCACGGGTCTTTGATGTTGATGCATTCATTGTCTTTTTCTTTTCTTTTATTCAATATCTTTTTCCAGATTAAGACATCATAATATTATTATTATTACTATGTTTTAATTCTTAATCATCACATATAAACCCTCTCTAACCCTAAATCACATATAATAACAATTTTCTTACATTCTTTATAATATAATGTATGAAAAAAAAATGTCGGATGGTAGTTACAAAGAAGAGTGGATGATGATGGCCACATCTTCATGTCATGTGGGTTACCTGTTATGATGGTGACTCATGTTAATGATAGTCCATTCATTTTAACAGAGAAAAAAAATTTAATCTCATTCTATTTGATAGGGAATATATATTAGTTACATCCTAGGTACCATATGAATTTTTTTTTCTTAATTATCATTATTAATCAATTTTTCTCCTTTGATTTTTCAGAAGGGTGTTATTTTTTTCACTATTCATTAGTTGCTTTTCAAAAGGGCAATATCCTTTTTTGGGCTAATTATTTTCGAACCAGTATGTCACAGATTAGAAAATAATAGCTGAATATGAAATATGTAATCCAGTGATTATCTTTTAGAAAAAAAAAAACATAAATTAATTGATGTATGTTTATGATTCAATAAATTCTGTTTATTTTTGAAAACTAAAACAAACATTTGGATTTATTTTGTCTTTAAAGTGTTTCGGCCTGTAAAACCTATATATATATATATATATATATATATATATATATATATATATATATATATATATA
>Ga0214544_1010403_pt1 | contig 13709 bp, 11 predicted proteins | sample CNSS3metaG_FD_160074 | JGI IMG/M metagenome (GOLD analysis project Ga0214544, IMG submission 160074) | Root nodule microbial communities from cowpea collected in UCLA plant growth center, Los Angeles, California, USA - CNSS3 | ecosystem: Host-associated > Plants > Roots > Nodule | place: USA...
ACTTTGGGAATCAAAAATAATAAACACAAATGAAAAGGGATGAAGGATTAGTGAACTTCCTTTCTAAACATGCTTAGTCTTCTTAAGCATGTGCCTTCATCCTTGGTTGGGGTCAATCCTTCATCACTTTGTGAGAGTATCCTCCTTTGGGAGTGAGACTTTTAAGCCTTATCTTGAGCTAGACTCAAGTGACGACACCTACCACTCATCTTCAAGGTTCCATAGCTTTTGCCCAGCCTTGTAATGGCGTGCTTCTCACATTTTTCCATTCCTTGTCTTTCCATTTTCATGCTTTGCTTCTCTTTGTTTCAATTTGGCAATTATGTTCCTTTCATCTTATGTTTTTGCTTTATGAATCAATCCATTTCTCTCCTTCTCTAGAGCCTTTTGAAGTGCACTGTCACATTTAGATAACTTGCTATCTTAATGTCCAGTGGGAATCTTCATTAGGCTTTCTTAATCAACTCTCACCATATTATTAATCTTAAAAGGAATCAAGTTAATCCTACATCATTTGGTATCTAGAGCTTAGGTTGTCGTTGGATATGGTGTTTTATGTTCTAACCATTGCTTATGTTTATTGTTGTTCTTGGGGAAACCTCTCGGCCTTTTGATGGTATTCAACTTGATGGGCACAATTTTCCACTTTATTTGAGGTTTAAGTATCCAAAACCTCCATTTCTTTGATATTTGATGATTGATTAAGTGAGAACATGCTTTTTTTTGTTTCTATGATGTGTGGCCAAGAGCCTTGCTTAATTGTTACCATGCTAAAATTTTCTTCACATGCTTAAAAAGTGGCTTTCTTTGTTTTAAGCTTTGTTTTGAGTCTTTGTCATATGCCTACTTGTTTTCTTCTTTTGGCTTCTAAGTATTTGAATATTGTATGAACTATATGTCTTTTTGATATATGTTCCATGAAAATGATTTTGATCTAAAACTTGAGAAACAAAGTATCCAAGCCATCTAAAAACACGTTTTGATCATCTTATGAAACTAGTTTTTGAAAGAAGAAAAAAATTGCTTCATTTTTTTCAAATTGCCAAGAGTAATCTTGCTCTTTGGAGAACTAAATTTGCAAATTTCACATGTTACTAGTTTTCATATTTTGGTGTTGTATGATATTGGCTAATTAGTTCAACTCCTTAGCTTGGTTATTATCTTTCTTAGTGTATTTTGAATTGAGACTTAGTAGTGCATGTTCAAATATTTTTCAATATTCTTTAAATGTGTTTTTCTTATTTATCTTACTAAAGTTTTATCACATATACTTTCTTTCCTTATAAAAACAATTTATTATTAAATAATAAATATTATTAGAAAAGTACTTGTTCATTACACGGGAACAACGACGATTACATACCACAACTACAAAATGAAACAAATACTTAATCATATTAGTTTTCAAACAAAACTAGTATTAGTATTTTGAAAATATATTATATATTATATTTTATATTTTTATAAAAATGTTAAAAAAATTTATGATAACAAAATCATAAAATTAATTTTACAATTTTTATAAAAGTATTCTACAATTTTAAAATAAAAAAGTAATAAAATTAATTTAACGTGATATACACGATATTGAGATGATTAATGGGATAATTAAATGACAGAAAGGCAAATTATTGTTAATGTGTGAATTTTGACCTTCACACACTAAATGGCATGTAATAATAATACTCTTTCCTTATGAAATGTGATATCTCACACCAACAACTATAATAATGCACTTGCTCATCATTTCATGTTAGACAGAATAACGCAACTATGCATGTATTATATATATTATAAAGTATAATGTGTTAAAATATTCTCAATTAGTTTTTCACCGAACTTTGAAATTATTTATTCTATCTAAAGTCATATGAAAAAAAAAAATATGTTTGTCTGATTCTATCGAATACATCACTATCCTGAATAGATATTTTAAAATTTCTGTTGTTTCAGTTAACTTTTTTTATCTCTAATTTTTAGATTGCTAATTTGGTCATTTAAATCACGTAATTGTTTTTTATTCGAAATAATATTAGGGATGAATTACACTTTCAAAAATAAATTTTAAAAACCAATATAACAAAACAATACTATAAACTATATAACCAATTAAAATGATTGTTTTTTCAATCTAATGAGAATTTGTGGCCGTCATCAGTGGCAGAGATCTTGGTCTCCGAACTTTCTAATCCACCACAGAATAACAAACAAACCTTTTATTTGTTTTGATGTTTATAATTGTTTTTCAATCAAAAGTATTTAAAGGAGGAAATGACTCAAATAATCCAAATTTTAATACGTGACACTAATATTTTAATATAGAGAATAAATTACTAATTAAGTCATTTTAATAATTGTTTACGCATAATTTATTTGATTCTCACCTACTTACACTCTAAGATGCAAATAATTTAACAGGTTGGTGAAGTTTTATGTACCCTCTAACAATTTATTTTAACAATCCATATTCTGTGTGACAACGATGTTAAGATCATATTTTCCATCAAATGTAATCATCCTATCACAAATCAATGGAGCTCTTACGTTTTACAGTTATTATTTTGTATAGAAAAAAATGGAAGTATTGAACTGTTGATGATGTTGGATATTTTCCTCTCTTACTAATGTCCACATCTCTGCCCATATTTGAAGTGAAATTAAAAAAGGATCATAACAGAAATGATGATACAAGAACAAAGTCACGTAAGAATCAAGAATCTGCAGAAGGAAATAGGTAACTAGCCAAAAAAAAACGTCAATTTATATAATCTATTGGAAATATTTACATAACTTCATCCCAGAGACTGAAATGAAGAGGAAGCTTGATGATGAAAAACAATTATTGGATTTTGATCAGAAATATGAGAAGAGTCAATTTACAATTATGCAATTTGAGGAGTATGTTATCTATATATAGAGAATAACAAACAACAAACTGTTACAGATCAATTTATTGATTATTGAGAGGAGAGAAAATCATGAAGAAAAACGAGGTGGCATATGTTCATTTGAAAGGCCATCATCAAAGTTGAGAGAATAGCTGCGAAAATCATAGCTATACTGTGGACTGGTTCTTTTCCAAACCAAAGCTTGCTTCAACCGATTCTTCAACTTGTGATAAACTTGTCTGAAAATGCATGATGGAGGGAAACACCTAAGTGGTGTCCTTCTTTGGACACTACCAAGAGTAACTGAAGAGGTCACTCTTGTTTTCCTATGAAACTTCATGAACTGATCCCTCTGAAAGCTATACACCCCTGAGACTTTCATTCTGCAACCACTTGAGGTGTGGGAAGTGAGAAAGCAAAAGCAAATTCAAGAGAGAATGGAAGAGTGGAAGAGTGGTAGAGTGGGAGAAAGAAGCATGATAGGTGAGGCTTTTAAGCGTCCATGACTCAATCAGAAAATGCCACTTTGTGATGTGTGGTGGATGGAAAACATTATCATGAACAGTCATCAAACTTTACTTTTCTACCTTTCCACAGTCCCAATGGTCCCAGCATGGTGAATGGATTAAAGGGTGTCCCTATTAGTGATGTAACATCAATGGGGTGTGTTCAAGGCTCCAAAGGGAGAACCTTTTAAAGAACAATCTTGTGAAGAGTTGTTGAGTTGCATCATTGTGATTATCTTGTGTTTTACTCTAGGATTTCATTAGACAAAGTTTCCTAGGATGGTTCTACGATGGTGTGTGCTAGAATCAGACACAAAAGCTACACGCAATTCCTACGTAACCAGATCAGAATTTCACCACCCTTTTTCTTCGAGTCACATTTGAGGGACAGATCATATCATGCTGACATGCTTACACGCATCAAAAGGTATACTAAGCAAAGTTTTTATATTAAAAGATGTTCGTGTCTTGACAAAGTAAAGCATAGAAAAGATATTCCTCCGTCCATATCCTCTTCCATTTTTTCTATTCACAAATTATATCCGACTTTAGCTTTTAGAATTCAAACCTTTATCAAAGTGAAAGTTTGAAAGCATAGAATATCAACATTCATGTGGATAATTCGTCAAAGTTCCACATAAAGTTCGTATTCAGACTAGTAGGTTATTGCTAGTCAGAAGCATACATACATGTGATAAGGTTACTCCAAAGTTCTTTCTGGTTGTCAAATTTCCTTCCATTTGTCGTGGCAGAGTGAATTCAAATCACCATATCAGTGATGCAGAATTTCAGAATCAAAAGTAGTTATGGCAGATATAAGTTCATGATAGGTACAAAATGAAAGGAGTTTGTTAGAATCTTAGTTAAGCAATGCAGTCAGATTGAGATTGATGGACATTATTACAGATTACTAACTAAACCATTTGATATACCTTGCCTCTTGTTCAAGTAAAACTCACCAACATGTTGATGTGAAATGGAATAGAAGAAAGAATCTATTACATTATATATTCAAACAAACCTTAACAACAGGTACTTAAAATGAAACAGGGATAATAATTAAGACTTAACATTCATTCAATCGAATCCATCTTCTTGTCAGCTAATATGATATGGATGCTAAAAAAATGAATGCATGAAGTGAAACAATATATATGCATTTGTTATCAAGCTACCGAAGCTAGGTCCTCTTAATCACATGTCACAATTTCACAAGCGTTAACACAATTATTGAATATTCTTAACTGATATGAAAATACTTACTCTTTCAACTCTACAAAATCTATATAGACTTCACTTGTATGCTTTGTTTTAAGTTATAGGTATATACATTTGTGTTAAGCATATTCCCATTGTTGGATGAGAAAAAAATGTGGTAAATAGGGTCTATTGTTCTGTATGAGATAAAGAAAAATAGTATTTTTGTACTAATTTTTCTTTTATAGATATTGGGGTTTAGAAATTTGGATGACATCGTAGTTTAGTGGAGGCCACAAATTCCGTGTGGTTGGGGATTGAGTTAAAATCCTCTGTTAAAGGAGGCAACAAATGAAAGGATATAGTTTGTTGGTTTTTTATTTCAAGGAGGGCAAAAGGCCCAAACAAGAGAAAACTAAAGTTGGCACAGATGGAGAAGAAAATGATTGATTCACAATATTTTTTAACACATTGAATACAATACAATTTATACATAGAGGGAGATCAAATGTATAGTTTCCAAATTCCAAATATTATGTTATCTAATAACTTTTAATTCAATATTTTATTTTTAAAATCCATCACATATATAAAAGTTATTTTATATTCTATTTGTAGACATTACTGATTCACATTTCAATAATAAATATTAGATTTAAACCAGTTTGAGATTTCTAAACACCACTATTCATGTCTCTTCCGTTAAAACATACGACGTCATCTAGAACATTTAAAAATGATAAACATTATTTGTTTAATTTTACTAATTGTACTGATACTACACCTGATTATTATGACAAAATGATAGAAAACACATTAATTATTATGACAAAATCAATTACCCAAAAGAAAAAATTAAAAAATTTCCAAATATCAAATAAAAGAGACGACAAAATAGAAAATATATAAAAAGCACAAAACCCCTTAGAAATTTAAATAGTTTAAACTAATTAGGGACTCTTTTCAAGGTAACTTAAAGCTATTTATTGCTTGCTGCTTGTGAAATCTAACATTTTAAAAGACTAAACATTGTAAAAGAGCTATGAATAGTATAAGTTCAAGTTTGAGCTCTGAATTTTCAAAAAAAAAAAAATTACAAACATATTAGCAGGCTTAACCAATTAAACAAGTAAACCTAGTCTCAACCCTCAATATTTCCTCAAACTGCTCAAGTTACATCATAACGAACCTCAAACTTTCTATCTTCTGGTCTCAAATTTGTATAATTACATGTACTTATCCTATCTTGATAGTCCTAAACTACCTATTCATTCTTCGTCTACACTAAATAACTACATTACTCAATTTAGAAATCCCTTTTCACACTCAACCTTGAGCTGTACCAGAAATTTGAAATTGACAGACAAATTTCACAATGTGTCTTACATCGAATTAATATCAATAATATTTAGTTCTGCAACTAATACTAAGTCAACACAAATGATGGACTGAAGCACAAACAACAGGTCACACAAATAATGTATAACAGATAAACACATTAAAAGTGTGGCAAGAAACAATAACAAAATTCTCAACTACCAATTAATCTCGTCTATTCCAAAGGTTTCTTGCTGACAAGTTACGATATGATAAAAAAAACTGTATCACTCTTCCAATCCAATTTCAAGCTAAAACAAAATCTGAGGCAAGTTTAAGTTCTACACGAAAAAAAAAATAAACAGTTCACTTAATAAAAATCCCCACTCAAACGATAGCATTGGCTGCACTAGAAATCCTTGGCCACAGATCAGCGCACTCCTTTCCTATAGGACCAGTGATAGCAGAACCAAGAATTTCAAAATGCTAACCAAATTGACTACAATTACAAGCAGAAGCAAAGACCAAAAGCAAACAAGAAAGCCATGACAAGTTGATTGACAAAGATAATATATTCTATCTAGGTTTTTTTTTTTTAAATCTACAAATAACAAAAAAATAAAAAACTAAATACAAGACTAGAAAAGCTTTTCAAATGGAGAAGCTTTCAGATGCACTTATAGCATGTGTTCAACCAGACCATAAAAACAGAACCACCCATCCAAGAAAAGGTAGAACCACCTTGTCTGAGTGTAAGCCAAGGTTACTTAAAACTAGATCCAAAACTAGCGTATTTCTATATGCTGGGTTCGAAGGAACTCAGCAAGAAGCTAAGAAGACACCAAAGATTATACCATGTTCAGGCACAGGCACAGGCACAGCGTCGAACAAATTAAACAATAAGCATTCAGTAATTATAGTATTGACCATTCGTTTCCAAATGATCATAACTTCAAGTTATTGATTTGACTCAACCCAACCCTTTGTTTTTTTATTTTTTTTCTTTTGTCTGGTGAAAGAATTTAACAGCGCCCAATAATCAACAGAATATTCATCAACAGAATATTCCGGGCTCCTCATGTCACCGAGCACCTTCTGTTTCCATAGTAATACCCAACGTGAAGAATTTGAAGCCAAAACTACTCTTAAAGTTGCAAAAAGTATGATAACAAGCACAACCATCATAAACTACAGAAACATGTTTCAAAAACAATACTCAAAGAAAACATAAGAACAGTAACTAAGTTTGATCTTCAATACAAGACTAGTCTAAACCAATGAAATGCGATGGTAATTATACCCAAATATCATTCTATTCAGCACAGAAGCCCTTCTCAAGTTCATCAAAGTGAAAAAATAACGCAGCACCAGCTTAATAGAGTTGGTGAAACAGAATCATTCTACTAAAAACAGCAGGTAAATTACAATCAGCGACCCGCCTTTTAACAACTAATGACAAGAATACACAAAAACTTCTCACAGAAAGTGTTTCTTTTTATCAAAATCTAGAAAGGTAAAATTATTGGAAGCGGAAACCCTAGAAAGCGCATGCAGTGGTTTCAAAGGGAAGGAACTGATCTGAGAAAATCTCCTTTCGTTTTATTTGGGTGCAGGAGTGCCGAGGAGGCTGGCCTGTTGGAGCTCAAGTTCGTTGAGCTGCTGCTCACGGTCCATCTCCACGATGAGAGGGACAACGAGGACCAGGAAGGTGGTGCCGGCGATCCAGGCCGCCTTGCCGGTGCTCCGGAGGAGCTTCTTCGCCACAAAGGCGGCATCCCCGGCGGCCTCCTTACCACGGACGACGATGGAGGAACGCGAGATCTTGGCGAGTACGGAGCTGGAATCGCTGGGCCTGTCAGGAAGCGATACTCCACCTCTTTTGCCTTGGGACGCCATAAAAAAGGGAAATGGAAGAATTAGGGTTTCAAATTTGTTCTCACACCCTAATTTTCTGAAGCACTCCTTGGTCACTACAATTTCTTCTCCTTATACCCTTCTTATACCCTGGTTGTAGTACCTACCTATATATGTGTCATTGCTATTCTAAAATATCTATATACTATTTAAATTTATTTTTAGTGTCTTTTTTTTTATAATATCGTATCTATATTTTTGTTGTTATAATAACAAAATAATTTTAGTGACAACATATCTTTCATTTTAATTGGGAAAAAAAATGTGTATCAATAAATTTACAACACAAGAAAACGTGTTTAGAATAAAAAAGTGAATAAGATGTTCTTTTTAAATACTAGTTATTAGACAATTCCTATGCTTTAAGAGGAGTTTTGATAATTTAAAAGAATAATTTTTAAACATAACATAAAGTATAATCAAATTTATAGCAACTAATTTCAAAGTTTTATAATACTTATAAATGAATAAACATATCTTACCGTGGAGACAAGAATGGTGTATTAGTAAATATGACTTAAAAGTATTAAAATTATTGGTGGCAATAGACCAAGATTGGGTCAGCCCATTTAAGCTTATCCCATACTTAATTTGTTTCGTATTAAAAATATTGGTTTTTTTTGTTCTGTGTTTCTAAATTTTTTTTTCCACCCTTAAACAATTTTTAATTTTCAAAAGTATCCCTTAACTATTAGATCAATAGTAAATTTTTAAAAATTTAAAACTCATCATTTCTCTCTTATTTAATGAAAGCTAACTCCCACACCCACATTTCACCCTAACCCTAACCGTGCAACACAATCAAACTCTCTCCCCCAACCTTTACCAAGCTGACATCTTCTCTTTCTCTTCTCTTCACATTCTCCTTCATTGTGCTCCCAGTGTTGCTCTTTCTACTCCTCTCCTCTACCCTCATTCACATTCATAGGTAATCTCCTCTCCTTGTTAATTATTTTTAACGATTTACGATAGGATAGAGTAGAGTAGAGTCTTCTGATTTTGTGAAATCATGAATAAAAAAAATCGAAAGCCATAGATCCAGAAAACGCGAACTCGAAAGTCACCACTAGAAGTCGACTTCCGAAAGAGAGGAACACATTCCAGAAGTCAACTTCTAATTAAGAACTCGACTTCCGGTGAAGGAACCCACGTCTCGACATCCGAATGGATTTTCATGTTGAGAAGTGGCTACAGGATGTCAACTTCCGGTGGAGGTAGCTTTCAGATGTCGACATCCGGTGACTAGTTTTGACTTCTGTAAATGGAGTTCTAGTTATGGATGGTACCAGATGTGTGGACTTCCGGTAAATACTGATTACGGAAGTCGACTTCCGATTCTTTGAATTATTATTATTTTTTAGTTTTATTATTTTTAAGATTTATGAAATATTTTATTTTTATTTTTATTTTAGTTGTTATGTTATTTATTTTCTTACTATGTTATGTTGCAATTTTTAATATTAATTTTAATATATTTTAAAGATTTTATGCAATTTTTTTTACTAGGACCAAGGGAACATGAAGTTGGTGTCCCATGGTAAGAAATTAAAAAGATTCAGAGTGTGTCATAAGGTTGTTGAGCCATTTGTCCAAAATTCTGGTTTAATGCTTGATAATTGTAAAAATAAGTAAAATCTCCATTTGAAATTGACACTTATCATGTATCAAATGGTTCTATTTATATTAAACAAACATGCTTAACTTAAGATACAGTAATGATATAGTGAGAATTAGAGTTTTATTAATTATAATGATATTTTGTTGTTTTGCAGTGATTATAAGAGAAAATAACATGTATGCATTTGAGCCACGGTCACTAGTGTTGAGCCATGGAAGTAGAAAAGACAAGACAACATATTTTGACTTTCTGGCTAGCATAAATGGAGTTGAGCCTCATGAGGAAACCTTCTTTGCAAGGAAATCTAAAGTACAAATTCATAAGGCTGAGCAGCTAAGAAAACCCTCCCAAGAGGGAAAGGTCAAGTGTTAAGCACTAGGACAATGGGTTAAGCTGTGAAGGAAACCCATTTGTGAAGAAACCCTTGTGGTTGAGCACCAAAAGTTGGGTTGAGAACCGCCCAAAAATTCTTATAAATAAATACCTCATGTCTTCATTCTAGACATTGAGTGGAATGTAGAAATGTAACAGTAAGGGAGAATGGGTGTGTGAGGCTCGAGTGAAATGCTTTTAGTGTAAATTTTATGTGTAGATGTTGCTGGAATTGCATTATAATATTCTATGAGTAGTTGAACTCCCTCGTGTCCAGGTTTGATGTAATCAATTATGATTCTATACAGTTCTACGTCTTGGGTATTTATCTTTGCTTTCATTCAATTGTTTGTGGTTTGATTTATGCTTAATGATGACTTGATCACTCATTTTATTTCACTGGTTTGGATCAAGTTGGAAGACTAGTCTCAACTTGTGTGGATGAATTGACAACTAATCCTATTTCACTGGTTTGGATTAAGTTGAAAGGCTGATCTCAAACTAAGGTCCAATCGAACCTCCATACATGTACTAGATTCTTTATTGGATGATAGAGTGGATGTTGGATGAAAGAGTCTTGCACATTAAAGCAAGGATTTGTTCTATCAAGAGTTGAGGAATCACACTTGGTTTGAAGTCCTTAAGTTCTAGTGATTCAGGGATGAACCTAGATCTACATAGAAAGAGTAGTACAGGACATTGAATGATTTGCATAGTAAGTAAACAAGATGGAAATGGTGTAGTAGAATAAGATGAAATCAAATCAAATCATAGCCCCTACTCCACTCAATCTAATTACTACTATCTATTTTTACATGCACTCTCTATCCAAATCAAAAAACCTAAAATCTAACTATCAATATACTTGTTAAATCTATGTAGATACGACACTTGTTGATACTACTATGAACATGTGCACTAGTTGGGAAATGATTGTTGAGAAACACTTGTTCGTCCTCCTCCATTTACCTATAGTGGGACAATGTTGTCCAAACGAACCACTAGAGTTCGAAACTGCTTTGGAGAGTGTCACTGATCTTTTAGGCATTGATCGTACGAGGACATCATCCGAGCTCAGGCAATGTCGTGGTCCCTAACTGAGTGGGTTGATAGGCATGTACACTTGGTGTTGTGAGAACCAACATTGGGAGTTTGCGACACAGACGTATATGTTGCATCTTATTGGATGCACCATTTTTGTGGATAAGAGTGCTACCTACATCAGTGTGAGGTTTTCGTAGGGAGCTACTACACTTGCACATCTTTATGAGTAGCTTGGTGATGCGAGCCTTGCACACACGAGACAATTAGTTGGATATTTGACTCTTTTACCAGTACAAAAATATCTTTAGGTTTTTTCATGTTTATTGGTTGATAATTGACATATATTTGAACTTTTTTTGTAAAGTTGGATATATGAGCACTTCCCAGGATTGGGAAGGAAGCAATTACTGGGACTTTATGATGAGCAAAGACCTAGGGCGACACATTTTTTAACTTTTAGGCTGAATTGTAATTTGCATGAGGTCAGGGCATAAGTGGTTGCACTGACATATGATGCGATCGTGTGGAACCTGTATGCATCACATCAGGTTACTCGTCCCCTTATCACCATTTCACTTTTCTCTAGCTTCATGCGGGTGGGTGAAATTGCTCACCGTCATTTGCATGAATGTGTATTGCGCCAATTTTGGTTTCTGCAGCCCGTCCTGAGGTCTCCACTAGTTGTTCCTGATGTCGACAAGACAACCATTGATGCTCGATGGATACGCTTTTTTGATCATGTCTTAATAGGTGTCATTCGAACGTTGTCTTCTAATGCATGTGTGGACAAATACTTGTACTGGTTTAAACGGGTATCCCATCCGTATGTCATTCAGGGTGGTTAGGATGATCGACCAAGTCTAGTTCCCTATCTTTGGTGACATCTACCAGATGATCTTCCATTACAGAGCATATCAACAAAGTCATCATTTGATTTATTATTAAGTAAATAAATAACTATATTTGACTATACGTAATGCTTTTAAGTTACTTGATTTGTTGTTGTCATTATAGGGTGCTATTAGACGCATGATGCCCGTCTTATAAAGGATGATAGACTATTGCGATGTCAGTAAGGCCACAGTAGCATGGGATCGGACCAACAAAGCATTGGAGATAGGTCACCAGGATCTGAAGAATATGCCCACACTAGTAGAGGAGGTTGCAATGTGCACGACATGCGATCATCTAGTTATGGATAAGAGGCGTTTTATTTATTGTTGCATTCATATTGTTTTGTTTTCATCACAAGTAGTACCTAATTACTGAAGAACTTTTTTTACTTTGTGGTGGATAACTAGTTATTTTTTACTCGTATTATGTGTTTGAAATTATTTGCATTACAATTATTGGCATTGTTGACTAAATGTTAATCACACTAAGGCCAAAATAGTTTCGTCCCTTGGCCAAAGGAGTTGGTATTTTATAAATATGCATAATAATTACAAGTAATTTTTATTCTCCATAAGAGAATATTTAATTTACAAAATGATAAACATAAACAAAAAAAAAATGATATTCTCCATAACAGGACATGCAATTTCAAGTAACTTCTGTTGATTGTAAGTTTTCCTACAATGTCCACTTTAGTGAAAAGATTGAACACCAGATCAGTTTCCTTGTCAATGCATAACTTTGCTTGGGATTCATTTGATGAAATATTTGAAAAGCTTAATCTAGTCCACATTATATGAAGAACAGTCAGAGGAATCACCCCATGCACATATTGTGCTAATTCACAAGCACATGGTAGATCATGTGTTGCTTTCAAGACGCACCCACAACTCCCACTGTCAAATCCTATATGCTTTACTCGCTCAACCTCATCAGCACTGAGTCTTAAAGCATGTCTTAATACATATCCTGATGAAGGATTGACCACACAAGGACCCATGGAAGCTCCCCCAAGAAGAGTTACAAGAAGCATGACTAAAGGAGAGACTCCTACTCCTTCATCACTTTCTTTATTTTCTACCTTGTTACTGTGATTTCTCTAAATTGACTTAGTTGACTTGATTTTGGTTAACTTGTTGACCTTTGACTAGGATTGACTTGTTGACCAAAGTTTACTTGACTTAAACCATGTTAAACCATGTTTATTTGTTTTGTAGGGAAATGAAGAGAAGGAAAGCATGCTAAGTGTCGCAACATAATTGATGAATATGCATGATGTGGAGCTTAGGTGGAGGAGAGAGGAAAGCAAAAAGAAAAAGCATAAAGCAAAAGGGAGCTTTGTACCTTTGTCTCCTTTGTCCTAAAGCTCCTTTTGGCTTTATTAGGAGACCACTGTGTATTCTTTTATGGGTTGGCCGAGAATCCTCATGGGAAAGCACACCATTATCTCATTTTGTGCTACTTTGTATATGTTGCTAGAAATTAAGGTTTCCAAGATTTTCTAGTTAGTCCCTTTACATCTTTTGTTATTTGCCCAAAGACTATCTATTTAAGGGGTGCTCTATCACATGTAAAAGGATTGAACATTTTGAAGTAAAATCACTCTTGTGTATCAACAATATCCGTGAGCTTTTCTTCCCCAAGGAGTAGAGTCTTCACTTGCCTTATCTTGCCTATGTAAGTTGATGAAGGATTGACCCCAACCAAGGATGGAGGCAAATGCTTAAGAAGACTAAGCATGTTTAGAAAGGAAGTTCACTAATCCTTCATCCCTTTCATTTGTGTTTGCTATTTTTGATTCCATAAGTTGACTTAGTTGAATCAACTTTAGCTGACTTATTGACCTTTGACTAGGTTTGACTTGTTGACTATAGTTGACTTGACTTAAGCCAACATGCTAATCTATGTTTATTTGCTTTGTAGGTTAATTAGGAGTAAGAAAGCAATGCTAGGTGGCGC
>Ga0214544_1010404_pt1 | contig 13709 bp, 3 predicted proteins | sample CNSS3metaG_FD_160074 | JGI IMG/M metagenome (GOLD analysis project Ga0214544, IMG submission 160074) | Root nodule microbial communities from cowpea collected in UCLA plant growth center, Los Angeles, California, USA - CNSS3 | ecosystem: Host-associated > Plants > Roots > Nodule | place: USA...
TTATTATTATTATTATTATTATTATTATTATTATTATTATTATTATTATTATTATTATTATTATTGTTATACATTATTATTATGTATTGAACAATGAAAGAGTTACAATCATACTAAATTCATATAGATTACTGCATTTGTGAATTTATCAGATAGTAGTGAAATGCCTTTTTGAATTTATCAGATAGTAGTGAAAAATGTGAAATTACTTATACATTTATAACATTTTCCAGAACAAATAAACCTTGAAAATTTTAACTTTTATCTTTTGGAGTGTTACATGGTAATATTCCTCATTCTAAATGATTCTAGTAACATGCAGAAGGTTAAATTATTCACCTTTCTCCATAACATACAAGAAACTTCTGCGGCACAACTAAATAAATAAATATATATATTCATGAATCTCATTCTATGAGAACAAAGACAGACAACACTTAAACCTCAATGGCAAAGGAATAATCTCAAACTTGCCTCTTTGACATGTACAACATGTTTTCCCCTGCATACAAACAGCCGTGTCTTATGCTTTTCAGCCTCAGGATGTTTGAAACCAGAAGCAACTCCACCTTCTTTGAAACCGTGTCTAAATTGATTCATATGCAATGCAACTCTTTGAAGCAGTTGCCTACAAACAAAGTATCAGAAATAAAATGATATTCATACTAGTGAAAACTTGTTTCATATACAATGCAGTAACAACAAGAAACTTGCACAATGTACCAGAAATAAGTTCTACTGAATATACGAAGAGATAAACTAATATTAATAATTGTTGCAGTTAAAAAATCCTAACACAATTTTTTTTTCTCACGGTTTTCATATAACCTGAAAAAATGAACCGCTAATAAAATCAGTTTTTTTTTAGTGCATGATAATAGAGAGACCATGCAAGATTAATTTCCCATTCCAAAATAAGTTTTTTTTTTTTTCATTACTGAATTTTATCACAATTTACAAGCAATTTGAAGAGAAAAAAATAAACAGCAAATAATTTAATAATATTATACTAATATAAACATAATGTTTATAAATAATATTAATAATATGATCTTTAAAATTTTACTCTTTAATGTTTTATAACATTTATTAAAAAGTAATATAATAAATTATTTTTATTAATATAAATTGATAATTTATAATAATTTTAATTTAAAATATAAGCTAATATAATTTATAATAATATTTATATGAAAAATGTTATTATAATTTATAAGATTAATCTATTATAACATTTGTAATTGTAACACCCCATTTAATTAATAACGCTAATTAAAGGAATGTCACGCGGAATAGTATTAGAAACAAAGTCCTAGAGTGTAGACACTACTCCTCACGATTATCCAAGAGAAAACCCGAATAAGAAAATGGCACACTACGATGCCATAACAAAGTATAAAATATAAATCATCAACATTTAGAATTTTAAGCCTAAAGACCAGCGGTACACGGGCCATAGCTCTAAAGGAAAGTCCAAGTAAACCTAGATCCAGTCAAAGCAGACTATGCAGCGGAACCTCCATCACCCTGATGATTACGGGGAGTTCTCACCTCTGCTCACATCAACAAGTTGATGATCATTGCAAAAGAAAAGACCACACCATAGAGCATACAACAAACAATAAAAGGGTAAGCTAGAGCCAAAATTAGTTTTATCATGCAATCAGATATACTTTGACAGTCATATATACATAAATCATCCAAGCATGTTATGACATTACAATCAATATACTAAGACTCGACTCGACTCATCAGGAAACATATAATCTGGTCGGATTCAGTGGATGCTTGCACTTGTGGTGGATACCTTTGCTCACCCCCATAATAGTAATCATTCCATTAGGAATTATTGTCACCGGTTCTTCCTCAGACACCCACACAGAAGTGAACTCCACCACACCAAGGTCAAAACTCTAGTACTTGTTTCAGAACACGTCTATAATCCTTTTACCATTTAGATCCTCTTCGTCTATTATTCACTTTCCTTCGTCAGATGTCTTTGATTCACATGAAGCTCTATCCCCACTATTTAACTTGATCCATACTTCATACGCAATCACTAACTCATCTCTTTTTAATATAAGAACATCACCTCGTTGGTTGTCCCAGCTCATCGGAGCGAGATTGAGAAAACAACTGATTCACCCTTAAGACTATGTTCCAACCTTGCCAAGGGAAGAATTCAAATTGGCTTTGAATTTTAATACTTTGATCACCACGAGGCACCACACCCGAGCAAGTCTCCACTTGGTCGCAATTGTAGCAGAAACCATCATCTCAACCGCAACCCCTTCTTAAAGACAACCATGACTCCTTTATCATACTAGCGACACCAAGGAGTACATGATCCCAAGAAATCTGACTCTTAGTCCAAGCATCTCTTTGTAAGGTGCATCTCTGGATGAGATTTATTCGTGCTAACCACTTTAGCATCAACCATCGTAGACACTCTGTCAACCACTCAAAACTTTTCTTTTCATCCCCTCCTTCTGGTGCGTGAAACCTTCCACTTTATATCCAAGGTCAAATGTCCTGCTCATGGGGACTACTTTTCCTTGAAACATCTCACTAACAATTTGAAAAGATCCATCCTCACATGCTAACTATTAATCTTAGTATGAATCCCTTATGACACTTCTTCCCTAACCATAAATTCTTCTTTCCCCTACTTAGGAACGTCATCTTTCCTGACTGATCAGTAAACCCCTATCCATCTCAGCCTCTCACTAGAGGTTCATTATCTTTACGCACTTCACGATCTCCTCCCGATCGGATATTATGGGTTTAAAATATAATATAAAATAAGAAAATAAAATCAAATTTATTATAAATCCATTTCCCAATAACGCGGGAATTTCAAAGAATTTATTTCATAATAAAGATAACTTTAAGTTCAAATCTTCTCAAAATTCAATAAAATACCAAAACAGTCTCATAATAGATTACATCTTTATTCCAAAACCATAAATGATAAAACTCTATAAAACTGTTCCCATGAGTTTTCCCCGCTTCGCTGCTAAGCCTCACCAGATCCACCTGCAACATCATCTGCTCCCGTGTACCGCGTACACGATCATCGCCAAACACAAGCAGATAGGGTGAGCTAACAAAATAAACATATATATATGGCACAAATATACCAATCACACAATCACACCAAAGGAATTCCATCCTTTGATATCACATCACATGGCCACCACCATGTTATTCGTGTTCTACATCTTCTAGTGAGTACCTCAAGGTGTCTTGCTGCCATACCTATCGGCCACAACCGATAGAGCACGTGCGGGAAACCATGCTATGGATCATACACCGTAATGCCAGGTAGAGTTCCCATATATGAACATAATTCATAACGTCCCAAGACTACCAAACTCGTCAGTCAACTACTGAGGAAGGCAATCTATCTAGACCAATCCGTACTGGCCACAACTAGCACACTCACACCGGCAACACTCGCCAACCCGAGCTCAAATCAAGGGTTCCTCGTGTTCATTCGCCATTCTGAGCTCAACTCGAGGGATGCCATTCCGAGCTCAACTCGAGGGATGCCATTCCGAGCTCAACTCGAGGAATGCCACATGCTTAACCCCTATCCCGAGCTCAACTCAAGGGATACGTTCCGAGCTCAACTCAAGGAACACCAGCAAGCCGACCTTTAAGATATCTTAGAAGCCTTGTAGATCACGCACATCATAGCAAGCATAATACCAATCTGCTGCAGCAAAATCGCCTGGCAGGGGACACGTACCGCCAGGCGCTGCCGCTTCTAGATTGCCTGGCAGGGGACACGTACCGCCAGGCGCTAAGTGCCTTAGTCTTCACTGCCACTACAACTATCGCCTGGCAGGACTTCCTCTGCCACCAGGCGCCACGTGCCTTTGTATTTAATGAACTACAGACTCCGCCTGGCGCACCCCTCCTTTCCGCCAGGCGCTACACCAGTACTTGCACATTACTGGTTTTAGTTCAGGTTTAAGCTCACTTCACACAAGTTGCTCTCATTTGCTCTCATTCTAGAGTACCCCTAATGAAAATCATTGCCATCTATAATTTTACATGCCTTATAGCATCTCACATGTGCATTCATCCCCTAGTCGTATAGACCATCCCAAGCATGCTCAAACAAAATATAAGCAGCAACACTCTAACAATTTTAAGCACATGATCTTATGCACCGATGCAATTTAATATTGACACCCATGCCTTCACCAATCCAATTCTCCACATGTGACTAACCCAAAGGAACATTCAAATTGATAAAGACTTACCACATAACCTAATCATGCTTCTTTAGAAGTTACTTGAACTTATCCAGAGCTTGTTCATGTATTTTATAGACTCCAAAATCAACAATATTAAGCAATGTATATCTCTAGCTACTGAACCGTTCAAAGTGAAGAACCGCATGTTATGGACCACCTGTCAAAATTTCACCTAAATCGGACGGTTAACGAACCGGGAAATGCAGTTTTACGAAAACTATGCAAGTAAGAAAATATAGTGGCGCCTAGCGCCCAGAAGTGAGGATGTGGCGCCTGGCGGGACTGAGCTAGCGCCTGGCGGGACTGAGCTAGCGCCAGGCGGTTCCTATTCCGTGAAAAATACGAAAAACAACATTTTTCATGAATCAGAGCACCACACATCACTGATATGGCGCCTGGCGGCCAATTGGGTGCCGCCAGGCGGTTCCTGCAGTTCCAGGAACCTAGAAATCCCACTCGCACTTATGAACCTCAACCACTCTTACTGTCACGTCACCTGGCGATACACAGCTCACCGCCAGGCGGATTATAGCTTTCTGGAATTTCCAGAACTCCTTCCTGCACTGCGCAAACTAAATTCCCAAATTCCCAAGTTGTCCAGAAACGCGTTCCTTCGTCAACTACCCTATTTCAATTGACTAGCCTTCATTTTATGCCATTGATAATCAAGTTAAATCTTAAATCCACATTGAATCATTACAATTCACGCATTATTTACCATTGTCACGAAATTCCCAATTTCCCAATCCCTAACCATGTTCATGTGACTTCTTCCCAATTTAATTTTCCCAATATATGTGATCTCGTCAACATATGACATTAAATCATTCACAAACAGTTAGGACTAGATTTCCCTCTAATCATAATCCATCCAGAGCAAGAAAAACATAAAAATCAAGGTAAATCCACTTGCGTCGCCTGGCGGGCAAGGGTGTGCCGCCAGGCGGTCCCTCTGTAGGAACCCCAAAACCTGAACAAAATGAAGTGTCGCCAGGCGGTTTCTGGAAAAATTCCAGAAACGCAAAATCACAAAAAATAACCAGAATAAGGACATCCAATTCATCATATATTGCATATCATTAACAAAACGAATACAAAAATAGCGGAGTACAGCTCCCCTAACTTGGTTTCCTTTGCTTAAAACTTGAGTAGCCCTTGGTTCTCCCTTACTTCCAATAGCCTTCCTTAGTTTTCCTCAATTTAGCTTCAATGTCTCACTCAATACACTCACCTTACTCTGATTTTCGTATTCCTCTACCCATCCAACAAAACCAGCCACAAAACCTCTCTCTTTTTCCCTTAATTGGCCAATAATTGGTGTCTTAATGTGGGATTAATGATGCAAAACGAAATTACAATTAAACTAAGGTTAATGCCATTCAATTTGTTGTCTTATCATGGTTTTCCAACCCTCCCTTGGCTGCTTGGGTTTCGTTGCCCTTTCACCTTCATGCCAAAGAACATTTTGGCAAAAAAATAAAGTTTAATTTGGATTCACCAAGGTTTGAACCCCTCACCATGCCAAAGCCTAATCAATATTCCACCATTTAACCAATTCATGTTTCATGATGATTAATATAATTTTATGATTACATTATCACTCAACATGCTCTAGCATATTATTAAAAACAATAATAATTAAATAACACACAAACAGCATACATAGGACTTGAACCCAAGTCCTCTCACACATTTAAGTACTCTCAACCACTTGAGCTAGTACCTTTTCAAGTCATAGGTTTCCGCATTAAATGTCTTAAAGGCTCATACTACTCGTATTTATTAAATAATTATTTAAATTCCTCGGGTCTTACACGCTAGGTGTGACCATATGAATATATTCAAGGACACTTCTCCTAACATTATGTATTTGCATGACTTTGAACTTCAACATTGTCGGGATGTAGAATCAGGTTGATTTTCCTCAAACGATGTGGCACTTGCATGCACTGATACCTTTTAATGTTCTAAATCTTTGGATTCAACTCCTTTTAGAAAACTTGTAGTATCTATTTTTGATAGTCTATCCTTAAAGCCCTCTCTGACCAAAATTTATTTCATGAACTCTAGCATCTTCTCCAGTATATTAACCCAAGACTTGGCTTTCCTTGCTCAATTATATACATCCTACATCAACTTCCTATCTTTGAGAAAAAAAGTTGTCTTAGAGACCTCATCCAACACTTGTAAAGGAAAGCATGCCAAGTTGACATTAGATCTGTATTCCCTTATTCCTATAGGCACCAGACGCAGAGTACATAGACATAACAAAACAAAACTAGAACATACGAAGCAACACTCCATCATCTACAAATAGCCAAACCTTTTCGTCTGTCACCCTTCTTTCCCAGCAAGTAGAATTAAGAAAGGAAAAACAACCTTTAATCTAGTCATGAGTGTGCACTCTCATTATTTTATCAAGGCGTTCTTTTGTTCTTAAAACTTTTGGTTTTACTGACACACTTGACTAGACATGACTACTCACGCCTGGGAGGCATGACAAACCCACAACCTCAGGTCATCCTAAGGACGAACTGCACTGATACCATAAATGTAACACCTCATTTAATTAATAACGCTAATTAAAGGAATGTCACGCGAAATAGTATTAGAAACAAAGTCCTGGAGTGTAGACACTACTCCTCACAATTATCCAAGAGAAAACCTGAATAAGAAAAGGGCATACTACGATGCCATAACAAAGTATAAAAATAAATCATCAACATTTAGAATTTTAAGCCTAAAGACCAGCGGTACACGGGCCATAGCCCTAAAGGAAAGTCCAAGTAAACCTAGATCCAGTCCAAGCAGACTATGCAGCGGAACCTCCATCACCCTGATGATTACGGAGAGTTCTCACCTCTGCTCACATGAACAAGTTGATGATCATTGCAAAAGAAAAGACCACACCACAGACCATACAACAAACAACAAAAGGGTAAGCTAAAGCCAAAATTAGTTTTATCATGCAATCAGATATACTTTCACAGTCCAATATACATACATCATCCAAGCATGTTATGACCTTCCAATCAATACACTAAAACTCGACTTGACTCATCCAGATACATATAATCTGGTCGGCTTCAACGGATGCTTGCACTTGTGGTGGATACCTCTGCTCACCCCCGAGCAATGTGTTATAAGTGTTACAATGAATCAATCCCTCACACACAAGGTTAGCCCTTAGTGAGTTTCAGGCCTCCTGCTACTCTCACCACAAGAGTCAGTTCGCTGTAAGTGAGACTAACTGACTCCTTAGAGTGTCAGGATGCAACCTTACCTTGAATCCTTACCAAATCATACAGATGGGGCACCACCATGGACATCCACTAATAGGGGCCATGGAATTACGTCCCAACCACTGAAGCACGACCCTGAAATCCCACCTATTCGAAGGAATTATGCACTAACCCTCGACCAATCATGCTGAAACAATCGAATAATATTTATCATGCAAATAATCTCATACCAACCTTTATAAACCATACTCATTCATATTCGAATGTAGAATCAATACTAACTCATCCTTCCCAAACCATGAATATAGAATTTCATCTCATACCAATACCATGCCACTTTAATTACCAACCATCTCATACATGCCACATGCCAAGGTCATGTTAAACTTATCAATCACAGACCATAAACCATTTTACTCATACCCATTCGCCCAATTCATGCTTTTAAAAGTAATTGAATCAATCCACAAGTTCAAGTTAAATTAAGGAATTAAAATTCTGCAACAATTCTCGCTTAAGCTAGAATGGTCTCGCTTAAGCTAGAAATTATCGTTTAAGCTAGACTGAGCTCGCTTAAGCTAGACTGGTCTCGCTTAAGCTAGAAATTCTCGTTTAAGCTAGACTGATCTCGCTTAAGCTAAACTGATAGCTTTTCACTGGTTTCAACATGTAAGAACACAAAATCCCAAACAACAAAAACTAAAGAAAACACAAACTCGTTGCATAAAACTTTGGCATCATATTTTCGTGCTTTAAAAGGGTAAACAAATCAATCATGGGAGCATACAAGTATTTAAACAACTCTGCCGTCAATCTCGCTCAAGCTAAGGAGCTCTCGCCCAGGCGATAGGGGTCTCTCGCTCAAGCGAAAAGCTTTCACTTAAGCGAGATTGAAAACAGAGAGCACTTCAAGTTCTCGCTGAAGTTAGCCCATCTCACTCAAGCGAGAGGCCTTCGCTTAGGCGAGCACTCGAAAGCAAAGGGGGACGAGTTACTGCCATTCTCGCTTAGGCGAGAGCTTCTCGTGTAGGCGAAAAATAGCTCGCTTAGGCGAGCATAGCAAATATCACCTGCTCTCACGTATGCCAAGCCAAAAATCCATCCATAAACAATACACAAATTATTTTCACACCATCAAAAGCACATCAAATCATCAAGAGCACCCAACAGAACCAAAACAGGCACATTATTTATAAAAGCATAAAAAAAATCCTAGCTTCCCTTACCTGGAAAGGAGCTAATATCGGGCTTCGACTTTTAAACCAACGGGACCGGCAGCTCCAAGAGCAGATCTAAGAAGTGAAGACGAGCTGAGTTTAAAGCTAGCTTGACCAAGATTGGGGCTAAACTCTAGCAGAGCCTCTATGGGCTAAAGGAGAGTGTGAGAGTACTGTTTCTGCAAGAATGACAGAAATGAAAGTGGTTTGGCTGCCTTAGGGGCCTTGGACACCCTATGGGCCAGCCCTTAGGCCCATAAGATTAGGGGCAGCCGTTTAAAATTTAAGGCAGAATAAAAGAGGGTTTTACAGTAATAATTATGATAAAGAAAATGTTACTAAAAATAAGAAAAAATGTAAGGATCTATTGTGACATTTTAAAAAAATGTTACAATATTCATCATAATATATATTATAGCTAAACAAATGTTACTTGTAGTGCACAACTCAGGTTGCCTTGCTTTACTTCACTGCTGATGTTTATGTTATAAACTCTCAGGTAAGATTAAAGGTTAAATTATTTGTATAGTAGTACATGAAATGTTTATACATTTGTAACAATCAAACAAGCAAAGGGTAAGTTAGAGCAGAAAATGATTTATCATATAGTTACATATAATTTCATAAACCAAGATACACACGTCAACCAAACATGTTATGACTTGCAAACAATACACTAAGACTCATGACACGACTCATCCGGATACATATAATTAGTCGGATTCAGCGGATGCTTGCACTTGTGGTGGCCTTTACTACTCTACCGAGCTAATTGTTACATTGTTTCATTCCCCCACGCACAAGGTTAGCCTTAAAGTGTTCCAGGTCTCCTGCTACTCTGACCACTTGAGTGAGTACGCTCTATGTGAGACTAACTGATTCTTTAGAGTGTTAGGATGCAATCCTTGCCTTGAATCCTTACTAAATTATATAAATGAGGCACCACCATGAGATCTCACTTAGAGATTTATGGAATTACGCCTTGACCAATGAGGCACCACCACGAAACTATCGCGGAATTATGTCCTGACCACACCAACATCATGTTCCATCAATCCATATAATATTACTACTCATACCAATTCCATGTCACTTTGATAACCAACCATCCCATACAGGTCACATACCAAGATCATATTAAACTTATCATTTACAACCCATAAACCATTTCACTCATGCATATTCACTTATCTCATGCTTTAACATAACAATCCAACCAAGTCATGGCTCATTACATAACAATATATCCAATCCAGTCCCATCCGGACATACATAACCACATGATCACATATATTGAGCAAGGAACAGAAGAGGAAACAACCATGGGATAAACAGTAGCCACCACAACACTTCCCGCCCGAGTGTCGCCCAAGCTAGAGGGTTCTTACCCAAGGAAAAAAGGGCTCTCGCTTAAGCGAGCCCTTCTCGCCTAGGCGAGAGCTCGACAATGGTACTGCAAGGTTCCAACGAGTTCTCGCTCAAGCGAAAGCGTCTCGCCTAAGCAAGACCCTTGCTCGCTCAAAAATCACTTAGTCGCCTAGGCGATAACTCATGCTAGAACCAAGGGTGAGTTCCTGCTACTCTCGCTTAGGCGAGAGTCACCCGCTTGGGCGAGATCAACAGGTTCTCACCTGTTAGCACCTGCAACTCCTCGTTCAACCAAACATACCCACACACCAAACATTTTCATACGACCAGTAACATCATTCAAGCACCAACAACACAAGAACAATCCAAAAATAAACCAGATACTTAAGAAAACATAAACTCTAGCTTCCCTTACTTGGAAATAAGCTAGAAAAGGACTTCGACACCCCATAGTTGAGCACAGTAGCTCTAAGAGCATATTCGAGAGCTAAAAAACATTGGGATTGTTTTAAAACGAGCTCACCTAGACAAACCCTAGTTGGGATCATGAAGAATAAACTGGATGGAAGAGTACAAGTTGAAAATGACTTATGTGGAGCAAGAGGACGGGGTTGAGCTAACTTGACGAGAACCAAGGGTTAAACCCTAGCAGAGCTTTCTGTAAGGAGAAAAGGGAACAATGAGAGCACTGATTTTGCAAATGAATGCAGAATGAGGGACCTTGGCTGCTTTAGGGGCCTTGGCACTCTATGGGCCAGCCCTTAGACCCATTAGATTTTGGGACAACCCCTTAAATATGGAGGCTGAAATAAGAGGGCCTTACACATTCATAAATAAATGTAAGCATCCTTCCTTCTTGAGTGTGAATGTGCTTATGAGTATAATTTAAATCTTTATATAATATATAGTTCCTAACAAATCTACTTGTAAATGACAACATTTATTATTTTTATACATACCATATTTTTTAGAAAGTTAAAGGTTTAGAACCAATCATGGATATGAAGGATATAAGGCACATAAGGTTTAGAACCAATATTTCTTTCCTAAAATATCAAGTCCTTCAACATCGTTCTTATCGTTATAAAGTCATGAAATTAACTTGGGTGTTTGGTTGATTTTTCACAAAGGAAAATCTTCGATGAATGAGACCCTTGATAGTGTCATAATACCGTCTACGCCCACACACTATTTACCTTGTGAAAGTAATGAGGATTTCAAAGTTTTCGCAATGGCACAATCCAATTCAAAGCAAACCTGACCGAGTTATATAATATATATATATATATATATATATATATATATATATATATATATATATTTTATGTAAAGAGGTTAAAGAAAAGGTTTTGGTTTTGGTAAATGGATAAGATAAAGGAAGAACAAACTAGCTTAGATATTCATTTTTAGTCATTGTATAGTGTTAGAATTAGAGTTAATTTTGAGTGCATTTTGGGTTCTAACTAGTCAAATTTTCATTTTCTTGTTAATTTTGAATTGTGATTTAGTTTTTTATGTTTCTTTTAGCATTTAAAAGTTATCTAGATAGTTATTTTATAGTTTGAATTTGGAATTTAATAAAATTTTCATTTTTAGCACTTTTATCCCATTATAGTGGCTAGTTTTAGGTTTTGTAGTCATGTTTTGAACATTAAATAGTTTTTGTAGTTTGAGTTGTTTTCTAGTTAGATTTTACTATCACTACAAGAATGTTTGCTTTTAGCGTCCGAAAAATGACGTCAGATGGTGTTTGGATGCATAAAGCGTCGGCTTAACCCACGCAACATCGACTCTAATAATAAAAAATATTTAAAAATAAAAATATCAATTCCCACCCGCTTTAATAAAATGGAAAATATTATTAATTATACGTATCATCGGTTTAGCCGACGCAAAAAATTGAAATCGTTGGTGGGCATTTAAAATGCAATTGTTTGCGTCGGATGGCTCATGTATATCCTTCAGAAATTAATAAAATAATTTTTTATTAGGTTAACTTTTCCCCCTTTCTCTTCCCGTTTTCATTTTTTCACTTTTCCCTTTCACTTCCCGTTTTCATTTTCACTTTCCCCCCCTCTGCTTTCACTTTTCCCCCTTTGCATTTTCACCTTTCAGTTCTCATTTTGACTACCATTGTTTTTGCACGCGAGCGAGTATTCTCCTGAACGAACCCAAAGAGTGGGTTGCACTAGAACAGCCCACGAGCACAACTTCTCCGACGAGGTTCCTTCTTCTCCAGCAAGCGGCGAGCTCAGCTCTGGGAGCTTCTTTATGCGCGGAAAAGAGGGAAACTGCAAACAGTGTTTCAAGGGAGCTCATTCCAACCTCTTTCTCTAAGAACAGTGGAACTTGGACATTGCAAGGGTTTAGGTTTGCACCAGGTTGATTCATTGAAATTCCTTTTACTGCATTAAGTTCATTAGTTGAATAATTTTTTCATTGAAGATTATTAAGTGGAGGGGAAGGATATTTGGAGCTGAAATCGTGAAGTTAAGGTGCGTGGTGCTGCGATTGAAGGTGGTCCTGACTGTTGGGGTGAACTAAACACTTGGAGTGGAGGTCAAAATTGTGTTGGCAGCTACACAAGGTCAGTTTTTTTTTTCTTGCGTGACTGATTTTTTGGTTGGTGGGTGCCTTAGATTGTCTTTCTTTTCCTTGTATAATGGATTTTGTAGAAGAGTTGGAAGCTTGTGTTAGTGGGTTCTGTTTTAGCTTCCCAACAAATAAGTAACTGATGTGCAATGTTAGTGCTTGTGTGGGATACATATATTTTGCTCTTCTGTTTCTGCGTCCTTTTATAGTTATTATATATCCATCACAAACGGGTTGGGCCAAATTGTTTATGTAGTGTGGGGAAGTCAATTATGCAGATTTTTATTCTCTTTGAGGGGTTCTACCTAATTAATCTTTCATATGTTCACATGTTATATAACAAGAGTTTGTTTTTTCTGACTTTGGTGTTGTTCAGAATAATGAACTTGGATATAGTTAATTTTATTGGGATCATATATAACGTTTGAAAGTATTGATATTTTGTGCTCAAAATGATATATGCACGTTCTCTGATTCTCCCAATGACAGTTGTAGGTGGTAAATATGCCAGAAACACTAGTGTGTCATTCACAAACATGCGTGGTGGAAAGCATTTGTGTGTATCATGCGCATAGCTCACTTTTGCTAACTCAATGTTGACAAAGTCTGATATGAAATGATATTTTGGCTGATAATTGTTCAATGCAAAGAAACTTGTATTCTTGTATTATTAACAACTCAATGTCAATTATCATTGATGCCTTTGATTACAGCTAAGTACCTATTTAGTTTATCTTGATAAAAACATTACAAATTAAAGCTTTTCTTTGGAATGGCCAAAAGGCAGGGAATAGAGAAAAATATTTAAGTATTTCGTGTATATATATATATATATATATATATATATATATATATATATATATATATATATATATATATATATATATATAAAAGAAGGCATTTTGTGGAGAGAAATTTTGGTGTTATGCGAATGATGGTATAATGGGAGATAATTGGGATTCTATCTTCTGAAAGGTGTGATTTTCTTTTCTCTATAATATCGAATATGTCTTTCTTTTCCCAAA
>Ga0214544_1010406_pt1 | contig 13703 bp, 9 predicted proteins | sample CNSS3metaG_FD_160074 | JGI IMG/M metagenome (GOLD analysis project Ga0214544, IMG submission 160074) | Root nodule microbial communities from cowpea collected in UCLA plant growth center, Los Angeles, California, USA - CNSS3 | ecosystem: Host-associated > Plants > Roots > Nodule | place: USA...
GTTTTTTCTCTTCTTGGTGCAAGTCCTTTCCTTCCAACAACATATTCAGTTGCTTGGCATTGGCTTAAAAAGTGAATTAGAGGTACATTGCTTTTTTGCTTATTCAACATTTGAATTTTATTTTTTGTGATGGTTATCTAAATAATGCAAGTGTATTGATTGTTATCTTTTCCATTAAACTTCAATAACATTATTTATTACCTTCGATTCCAGATTTATCTCTCTACACAGTTTTAGAGAATACATTTTTGGTGAATACTTGAAGAGAAGGAGAAGAAATCTTGCACATCATTATAATTATTGTTGTTATATATTTGCAGTGTAACTTTTTCTAGTTTTATTATGATCTTCATACTCCAAGTCCAATCTATGAATTATGTTATGATTCCTCGATATAATTTATTCTAGTTATGGAAGTTGATTGTTTTCAAGATTATTTCTACTCTCTTTTTTTTTTGTATCAAATAGCGTGTTCATAAGATGTAAAATATAAAATATATTTTCTTTTATAAAAAAATAAAATGTAGAATATATTTAATTAAAACTACAAGAAATATTTTATTAATTAAATTGTAAAATATACAGATTTTAAAATAAAATTATATTCAAATAAAGAATAAAATAGCATCATTAGGCTCCAAAGAGTAATTATATATTGTTTAAAATTTATAAAGAGTTTCTTGCGAATTTTCTTGCAAAATTATTGGTAGAAAAAATATACTTACAAATTTATTTTTGCAGGAAAAATTACTTGCGAATTTTTTTTGGCAAGAAATTACCTGCGAATTTAAAATATGCAAGAAAATTATTTGCGAAATGCAAATTTGCAAGAAAAAATACCTGCAAATTTTTAGTTAGATTTTTTCGTAGGAAAAATGTTTGCGAATTTTTTTCATAAAAAAATTTGCAAGAAATTTCCTGTGAATTTTTAAATTCCACGATAATTAATTACCCATGAAGGTATTACCTACCGATCAAAATTCGTAATAAAAATGGCAGGAAACTCTTTTCCTACAAATTTTTGTAGAAAATTTGCAAAAAAATTCCCAAGTAATATTAAAAATTCTAGTAGTGACTTTTAGAACATATAGATTTGATAAATTCTCACAAACGAATGGAAGAATTTGATGTCCTTTAGACTTAGAAGTGTCTTTGACTGAGTTCTAAGTTTCCTCTCAGTTTTCCACACAAAAGAACCCCCTTCTTTTTTTCATTCTCGACACTACAACCATAATGAGGAACTGTTTGCTCGTTGGGCGAGCCTGAGCTCTCACTGGGCGAGAAATAATCTTTGATTCACTTCTAATCACTACAAAAATTCTCATATTACATGAGATTTTTTTTGCAAATTTGTTAAAAAAATTGCAAGAAAAAACTTTTTCCTGCTATTTTTTCTAAGAATCTTAATTGACAAGAAATTCTTTCGTGGGTAATTATTTCCTACAAAATTATAAAATTCGTAAGTATTTCCTACAAAATTTGTTGTGAAAAGTGTTTTATACAAAATATTTTGTAAAAAAATTGGCAGCAATTTCCTGCAAATTTTTTTTTTCATAACAAAATTTATAATTATTTTCTACAAAAAAAATTTCAAAACAAAATTGAGAGGAAATATAGATTTTTTTAATAGTAAATTGCTCTGTCTCAATCTTCTAGTTGGACGAGATAATCTTGGCCGAACTCTCTAATCTTTCCTTTTCCTATACAATAATCTGAAGAAAATAAAAAAATATACATAACTAAAAAGAACACATAACACTTCAACATCTTTTCATAAACAAAACACATTAATTCAGACAAACAATAGAGGTTAATAAACATAAATTCAAAACAAATGATAGAGATTAATAAACATAAGTATTAAGTATTTATCAAACATATCACATAATACTTTAGACCATGATTTTATATGTGTTGCTTTTAGATTTAAATCACATTTATTAAATTGTTATTTTATATGAAATAAATTCTTTTAATTTTGTATAAATTTCTTACACTAGACTTTAAGATGAATTTTAAATTACATCGCTACAAGTGAAGCATCCAAAATTTACCTGCATCCCTTCCCCCAAAAAGTATTGAATAGATAATAATCGTTCAGTTAAATTACGAAATGTTAAAAGGTACTCATAATTTTTATAATTAGATTGTTGGTGCACAATAACACATTCCTCTATTAGCAATAAACAAAACCTTACATATGCAAAAGCAAGTTGCTTTTGTTCATTGGAAAATTAGTCAAACAATTGGCTCCATAATAGTAAAGAATATAATGAAACCATTGAATAATCGGTCAATAAGGTCACAACAAGTCAAATATTCACTTCATCATTTGAAACATCTTTCACTACAATGTACATGCAGTGGTACATTGATCACACTGTATATCACCATCTCAACAATCTTTCGACAACAAGGTCAACTTATTTTTAATCCACTTCTATTGTTATTACTTTACTTATTTGAATTAAACCACTATTTTTGTAACAATATTATACGTCACAAGAAATTGCTCAACCTCCTACACAATCCTATCATCAGCATGGTAGGTGTTTTTCTTATTTTCTTCAACATCCACATCAATCTTTTAGTTAGTCTAATATGAACCAAATTCGAATATGTGCACCATCAGCCTAACATCTTATTTTACTCCCCCTAATAATAAGTGTCATCATTTTACACAGTATTATGTTCAAATTAATACATCTTCCTCAAATTATTTACAAAATTTCTCAAGTCAAATTACCTTCACTTAAGGCAAATCCAAAATATTACAACATATCTAACCAATAAAATATAATAACTTATACAAACCTAAAAGCACAATTAGTAACGGAAGTCGTTATCCTCCTACACGATGTATGCTCTATAGAAGTTGTGCGTCCCTACCATGAATTCTTATCTCATATTGTAATTGAAAATTATCACCACAGATCACAACTTCTTCATTAACACGATTTCCAGGAAGCCGTGCCTGTGGTTCATGATTTCTAATTTCCATATACAAATCAATACTCATAAGGAGGACACACGACTTAAAAACAGACCAATTTACTCAGAAGTAATATTCATGTTGCACAATTTCTAATTTTAAATTATATAGGTATTCTTTATTAGTATCTATATACTTTATAAAACATTCCAAATGTCCTGCTTATTATTATTTTTATTCTTTTTGTCAATAAAAAAAAAAACTTTTACTAAGAACATCCACTCACCTCAATAATAGTAAACACATAAAATTTAAATGTAGAATTGATGAAAAGTACAAATACAAGTCATGTTTTTATTGGTTGTGTTTATCTTTAAAAGAAAATCATTATCCGCCACGAAGATCGCCTAGGTGATACCTAGCAATCTTCTAAAGAAATTAAATCATACACATTACAAAAATAAGTATTGAACAACATTTTGTAGTTTACTATATCAACCCACTTAAGTATGGGACCCCAGTTTGGGGAATCCAATTGTCCCCACCCAAGAAGTTAGAGACGGTGAAATTGGATGCATCTGTGGCATTGATAACATGATAACCGGGCCAGGTGACTCGGTTGGTAGTGTTAGAAGCAGGTCCTGTGTTATTATATTCTGCATAGTACAAGGTACTCAATGCAAAATCACCATTCCATTCATGCCAACCTGCAGGGTTTATCAAACTGTCCATAAAGGACTGCATTATAACTGTCCTTGAATATTCCTTCCATGGCCTCCCAAGGTAGCTTTGCACGGTGCTAACTACTGGAGCCAAATCATCAGCAGCTTTGATAGTGGCATTCTGTATACAAGTTCCTGTGTTTTGACTCGGATCAGTTCTTCCTTGAGCTGTGATCGTGTTGAATTGTCCTTTCAGAGGGAGACGAGAATAGATATTGCAGTTTTGCAAAACAACAGCAGCATTTCCAAATATGAAGTCAACGGTGCCATATATGTCACATTCTCGGTAAAATTGCCTCAGAGAATGTGTATACAATGTATCTTGATACCCTTCAAAGCTGCAACTATAGAATGTGGACAAATCTGCTCCACTTCTTAGTGCCACTGCTTGACCCTTGCTCGGTCCAGCACTGTTACGGAAGGTTATGTTAACTGCTACAAACCCTTCAGCCACCACAGCTGCAATTCCACATCAAGCATATGTAATTGAAGATAGACACGTAATAAAACAAGAACAGGTTTATTGAAAGGTTTACTAGAGTTCATATTGGATCAAATGTGTTTTCAATCTCTCTACATGTTTCAAAATGTTATTGTTGACCCTATACGAATGAAAGATTAAAACATATTTGGACATTAGTCATATAAAAATGATGTTATATGAAGGTGCGTGCGAATTATTTTTTCTTACCTACTGTTGCTGAGTTGAATGTTGTAAAGTTATCTCCAACACTGTGATTGCCCGTGATGATTGTCCGATTGATTCCATCTCCAACAAGCATTAAATACTTCTTGCTTTTGGCAATGGATACATATTCCTGGTACACTCCCTCGGTGATTAAAACGACGAAGTAGCCATTACCAGCAACTGTGTTGTTTGGTGCAGCAGCAATTGCATCGTTGATAGTGATAAAGTTTCCGCTTCCATCTTGACTAACAACCACGATGTCACTAACCACAACACTTCCGCCATTATCAGTGGTTAGTAGTTTCCTCCCATGGTGTCTAGCAGAGTCATAAATAGCACGTACTCGATCTGACATGACCAGTGGCAATTGACCATTTTTGAAATTCAAATGTCTTCCATTTTGGGGCCACGATGTCATGATTTTCTTCTCAGGCACCCACCCCTTTATAAACAAGGCCAACGTAACGCTGTGAAGCTTCAAATCATCAGAGAGAGATGATAAAAGTTCATTCTTCACTCTTGCATCTGAAGTTGTACTCTGTAGACCTTCTAAGCATGTTTGTTGGTTAGTCAAAACGGCACTGAGATAGGTTTCAAAATCTTCAGCTTGAGAAGTGGGAAGAACACCGCTAGCTTGGCTAGTAGTGGCATAAATGTTTGATAAGTATTCAAAGTTTTGCTCAGCAAGGTACCGACAGTCTTCAAGAGCACCAATAGTGTATTGAGACAAAGACAAGCTACCTTGAAGATACGAATCCACCAAGTAAAAGAACTTGCGTGTCTGGGACAAGGACTTTTGAAAAGAAATGCGACCATAGTCGAAGACGTTGCCATTTTGATTGGCAAGCACGGTTTTGCTACAGTAAGTAGGGTCTACGGTGGACCCGCAAATGGTTTCAGGGGGAACAATGGAGGATGAACTGGTATCTGCGACGGAGAATGAGAGCATATAAGAAAGAGAGAGTATAAGGACAGAAATGTTCTTAAGAGCCATTTTTTTTTTTAGTGAAGGATTTAGGTTTGTTGTATAGTAACTAGGGATGACCATAAGGTGGTTGGCTAGTTGGGCTTATATAGAAGGAACAAACATATTTTCTCATTGTAACAATTAGCTAGTGAGAATGAAAGCTTTGCTGGTTCGAAGTCAAATGAAAGAATTTGTGTTAGTGTTTTTGAGGTTGTTGTTGCCATGGCTACCACGAACGCAGTCAACTTCCAACCTACTACCATTTTGAATCTTTTTTATTGGAAGCTTAATTAGGAAGCATACATTAAGTTTAATTACTGCAAACGTGCATGCATGCAAATATTCCTTTGGATTATATTTATTCATATACATTGCCATATTTGGGACATGGTTTACTTGGGACATGGTTTATTTGATACCTGCGAGACAATTAAATTTGAGTTTGTCAACTCAGTGGTTGGTTTCAGGCATTCACAAGATACAGAAATGGAGAACGGAAGATAATGACAAAATGTGGATGCTCTCTGAGAAACAGATACTACCATTTCTTTCCTCAGATAATTTTTCACAAGTAGTAGCACACTGAAATCAATTTTTTTTCCCTTTTATAGGTAACATTTTTAACATTGTTCTATGAATATATTGTAAAGGACATGGGCCATGGTTGGAGGTACGACGGTTATGTCCGCCATAGAAAAAAATTGTCTACTTTTTAAACTCAAATCTCAAAGAAAAAGTTATTTGTCAAAAATTAATAAGTTTTAAGAAATGATTAGAATAACATTAAATTTAATATAAAAAAAGAAGATTTAAAGATCAATTAAACTAAAATTAAAAATATCCAGATTGGTTAAAATTTAATCTATTAAGACAAAATAAAAAATATAGACACGGAGGAATGTTTGGAGGTTGAATACTCTTATGCAAAAGTTAAGTCTACTTCAATTATTTTATCAGTTGTTTATTTAGAAAAAAGTCTATTCTTGCCACTAGAGCCTTCATAGGTATGGTTTTATTTTCTGATAAATTTGATTGTGTGGGTTTTTCTATATCATGAAAATTCTATGCACTACTTCTTTTACCAAGCAAGCTCAATTCAAAATTCAATATTTTTTACTTTTATTAATTATTATTAAATATAATTCAACTAGAAATTCAATTTTTTTAGTTATAATTGAACTCAATTTAATTTAAAATCTAATTTTTAATTATACATTATTTAATGAAATGAGTAAATTATATTATGATACAAATCAATTTCAAAAACTTTCAGAATGACCATTTAACCCACGAATCTTTGCTAAAGTAATGCTATTAATGACCAATTCCTGGATGCAATTGCTCTCACATTTATATATTTTTTATATCAAAAATAATATTTATGTAAATATTATCCGCAAATAATTCTATTTTTTTATTTTGTTTTATTTTCTATTCTTATTACATTACATCCAACTCCTGCACTCCTGAATTTATAGTACAAAAATAATTGCTTACCTTAATTTTTTTTCCTTAATGGAATTATGCATTAAGAAAATGCTTCATTAGCAACCAACCAATCTTAGTGATAAAAAAGTGTTAGTATTATAGTAATCAATTTACAAAATAAAAAATTTATTAATTACTAAAATAGTTATGAATAAAAAATTATAATTGGTCTCTAAATTGATTTTTAAAATTTAGTTACCAATGTTTTATCCACAAAAAAAAATTGGTCACTAAACATTAACTACCAAGGCTTTTGCTACCAAAATAATTGGTTTCTAATTAATTAGTGACCAATTTAACGAGTGACCAATTATAAATTTTTACTCATAATCATTATTTTAGTAGCCAATAATTTTTTATTTTGTAAATTGGTATCTAAATTAGTCATTAATGACTAACAACTTTTAATCAATAAAATTGGTTACATCTTGAATATTTCCTTGTAATGTATATATCCAAATCTAAAAACCTAATTATATCCTGAACATTCAATAATGTTCTAAAGCTCTAGTTACTTTGTAATTTATAGGAATCAAAGTCAAACTTTAAATTTTATGAAAGACAAAATTAAATTTCAAATTTTTTTTAAGGACGAAGAAAAAACTTAATACCTAGGAAACATGTTAAGAAAATCCATTAGTCCCAATAACATTATGTTATTAAAGTTAAACTAATAGATGAAAAACAACCCATTTTATATTTTGAGGGGTCAAAACTAAGTGAACTTTTGGACAAGAAAGAAAATTGGATTTGTTTTATTTCAGAGGAACGGAAAATACATTCTTCAAAACGAAACTAATGAAGAATTTTGTTTCACTGTTGGGAAAGAAGATCTTGATTCCAAGCGTATAAGATTCGTCCAACATGACTTTTTAATGTATTAATATTTGGGACAAAAGCTTGGGGAAAAGCTTCGGTACAAAACATGTAATATTGTATTGAAGAATGCAAATGGAGGAGTTTGGTCGTATTGGGCCCAATAATCATATGGACTATAAAACAAACAGATATATTGGCCCACAAATCGAGAAGGTATGAAGTTCATTGATCAGCATGTGCCACCGGTCCATGTGGCTGACCACCATTGTGCACGCTTCGGGTAAGTGCAGTCGCATGCACAGCAAAAGTTCTGCTCCTCACAGTAATCATCAATACATCTCCGACAACTATTTTGGTCCACAAGTTTTAAACACACTGCTTTGGAATGCAACACTCTAATACTCGTTTTGATTTTTTTTTTTTTTTCCTTTTTCAATAAAAAAACATGTCAAATAAATGTAACTCCGTCGACCTATTATTTGTCCACTGATTTTATTTGACTTAAGCCACAGCTAGGAAGTAGAAAAACATACCTATTCGTGGTACTTTTATTTCTTTTACTAATAACAAATAATGCTCTTGGTTATTGTGTTGAGGAAATTAAAATATCTTTACAATATTGAAGAGCAAATCTTATAGACGTTATGGCATGAAACTTTTACCTTAGTGTTTAAATCAAGGATTTAAATAATTTTAAAAAATTAAAATATTTAGTGATTGAATTACTCGATATTAAATTTTATTTATTTTTTAAATAATTAATTTGAAAAAAGTAATTGAATTATTTTAAATTTTAATTTTCTTGTTTAGATAAAAAAATTAATTTTTATTGAACTCAATTTTACTCTAATTTAACTTAGTTCCACCTTCAATTTAGTATGACTTATCTTGACTTTTGGTTCAAGTCGACCTTCGGCACAGCTCGACCTTCGATCTGGTCTAGCTCAACTTTCAGTCCGACTTGATCTAGTTTGACCTACGATTTGACTTGGTTCGACTTACGGCTTGGGACGACCCGACTCGACCTTCAAACCGGGTTGGCCCGACTCGACCTTCAACTTGGATCGACTCAACTTGATCTTCGGTTTCGAAAGGCTCAACTCGACTTTCTATCCGATCTGAATCGACTTTTTAGATTTGTAGACTTTTTTTTGTCTTAACCGATGAGCAATTCCAATTTCAAATTATAATATTTTAGTTATTTGAAATATATTTTTAAAATTACTTAATTTTAATTTTCTTTTAATCGTCTGATCCAAATATATCATTTTCTTTAAAAAAAATTAAAATTTTCAAATAAATGAATTTCTTTCATAAATTATCTCGTCGTCGAAACACGCACTTAAGGATTCTACTCATCAAGTGCACGTTTCAAGCTAATTTGGTATATTCTTGAATGAAGTTGACACTGTGAAAATAACTCTTTTGCTACAATAAATTAAGGTGTGTTTTATAATTCAAAGCTTCAGTGGTTGATGTAGGAGCCAAGATGATAAAGGGTCTCACGCATAATAACACATTGCATTCTGGGGAGTTTAACAGAGTGAGTGAGCATGAGGTCCATGTCACATTAAAAAATGTCCAGTTTCACACTGTGAACGTGAGACACCCCACTCCATTTTACAACCCAACCACTCTATTTATCCACAGCATGCACCCTCCTACAAGCACACACAAACTAAGTCACCATGAACAACTTCACACTTGCATCCATTTTGACGGCCATTTCTGCATTACTCTTCTTAGCAACTTATTTGACTAACACCCCAACAAGAGACACACAGAAACACCTCCATTTCCAAAAGCACATACAACTAGCCCAATCCACGTGCCAAGGAACACTCTACCCCGACCTATGTGTCTCAACCCTTGCCACATTCCCAGATCTTACCTCAAAATCTGTCCCGCAAGTCATTTCTTCCGTGGTCAACCATACCATGTACGAGGTAAAATCATCCTTCTACAACTGCACCACCCTCAAAAAGAAGATCAGAAACCTCAACCCACTTGACCAGAGAGCCCTCGACGACTGTCTCAAACTGTTCGAAGACACCAACGTGGAGCTCAAGACCACCATCGATGATCTCTCCAAGACCACCATAGGGTCCAAGCGCCACCATGACTTGCAGACTCTGCTCAGCGGAGCAATGACCAACTTATACACGTGCCTCGACGGCTTTGCTTACAGCAAGGGGCGCGTCAGAGACAGAATCGAGAAGAAGTTGCTTGAGATATCACATCACATGAGCAACTCCCTGGCCATGCTGAAGAAGGTTCCTCAAGTGAAGAGAACAACTTCGAAATCTGAGGTGTTCCCCGAATATGGAAATATGAAAAAGGGCTTCCCCTCCTGGGTGTCCCCCAATGACAGAAAGCTTCTCCAAGCGTCTGTGAATGAAACCAAGTTCGATCTCGTCGTTGCCAAAGATGGTACTGGCAATTTCACCACCATAGGGGAAGCACTCGCTGTGGCTCCCAACTCCAGCACAACCAGGTACGTAATATAAAGCCTTTTTTACGTGAATATAAGTGAATAATGTGACTTTAAATGTTGATTTTGTGCATCATTGTATTATGTTTATTCTCACATAAGATTGTGAAATGTGTTTGATGGTAGGTTTGTGATACACATAAAGGCGGGGGCATATTTCGAGAATGTGGAAGTGATTAGGAAGCAGACGAATCTGATGTTTGTTGGAGACGGCATTGGGAAGACAGTAGTGAAAGGCAGTAGGAACGTTGTGGACGGGTGGACAACTTTTCAATCAGCTACTGTTGGTAGCTCTTCTTCTTCTTCTTCCTTCTGCTAATATTTTGGATTAATTTGTTAACTTCTAATTAATTGGTTTTGAAGTTAATTTGAAAGAAAAGAGAAAAAGAAAAGAAAAATTAGGGGAGGCTATAATCACTGTGGTATCTAGTTAGATTTAATCAGTAGTTTTGTCACGTAATGGTATACCCTGCTATGTCAAAGACAGAGAAAAAATCATTAGGAAAGGTTCGAACAAGACAAACAAAATGGCAACTTGATGATGAACCCATTTAAAAATTAATAGTAAATTAAGTTGGGTAGGTGAGTTTGCAGATAAATTAGATGATATAGGAAATGATTTTAAATGGTTTGAACAGACACCGAGTGGTTGGGTTTGTGAAGTGAGGGGGGTGCAGTTACAACGTGCATTGAATTGAAAAGTAGCGTTGTAGAGGAAGGAAGCAGACGCTGATGCATTTTCTGATGCGCTCTGCTGTCCTTAAAATTCAGATATCACAGACTAGTGTCGGCTATATAACAAATCCTTATTAATGTTACGACAATTTGTAATTTAGATTCTTGTCATGGAACTAGCAAAATGCCTTTTTTTGTTGGTTTTGAATGTCTGAAATAGAAGTAGGGAAATTTGAAAAGATAAAAGGCTTTGCCGCTTAAAGTATCGGAGGAATCGGCTTTCCCGTGAATGAACATTATGCTGAAAAGTGATAGGTGATGGGTCCATGTGAATTTGTGCTATCCTTCATTGATTTAATTATGAGCATATGATAATACAGATCCTTTTTTAATTAATTAATACAATGCTTGTTTTTCTTCGTCGTTACTTTCGTCAATTATTATTCCTTTTCTGGGAATAACATTAGAAGACTCAAATTTGTGTTTTTCAGTGTTCCTGTCTAACTTTCAATCATATAGCAATAAATCCAGTGATATCAAAATCTGGGTATTATTTGGATATCAGTTAATATTTTAGATGTCTATACCATTTTTCAATTAGATCTGCTTCATAAGACAACAGGGGTTAGCGTGTAATTATTTTAATTTATATTTCACGAAAAGTAGAGTTAGCAACAACATTCTTGGGTCAAAGTATAAGGTCCACATGTCTATCCACGCCCAACTAAAAGAGCATTCTATTATTCTGGATCGCCATAATAACACTCATCCCATTAGGTCCACTTTCCTTGCTATTTCTTCTATGCTTTGCCTTTGCTTTTCTCTTTTTGCTTTTAACAAATGAAAAAGGCTTTAACTTTTTTTCTCTAATGTTGAATTGTGAATGATGATGATCCAGAATGTAATCCTTACAGCTTTGACATTTATGGTATTTTGCAGCTGTTGTAGGAGAAGGATTCATAGCAAAGGGTATAACTTTTGAGAACTCAGCAGGGCCAGACAAACACCAAGCAGTGGCCCTGAGAAGTGGTGCTGACTTCTCGGCTTTTTTCCGTTGCAGTTTTGTTGGGTATCAAGACACACTTTATGTGCATTCCCTACGCCAATTCTACCGAGAATGTGACATTTATGGCACTGTAGACTTCATTTTTGGCAATGCAGCAGTGGTGTTCCAAAACTGCAACTTATACGCACGCAAACCAAACGAAAATCAGAAGAACTTGTTCACTGCGCAAGGCAGAGAGGACCCTAACCAAAACACTGGCATATCCATCTTGAACTGCAAGATTGCAGCTGCTTCAGACTTAGTCCCTGTCAAATCCTCCTTCAAGAGCTACCTGGGTCGTCCATGGAAAACGTACTCAAGAACTGTTTATCTAAAATCTTACATGGAGGATCTGATTGACCCAGCAGGGTGGTTGGAATGGAATGACACATTTGCGTTGGATACACTGTATTATGGAGAGTACATGAATAAGGGTCCAGGTTCAAACACAAGTGGCAGAGTTACATGGCCGGGTTATAGGGTCATAAACAGCTCCACTGAGGCAACCCAATTCACAGTTGCTGAGTTTATTCAAGGTAGTGACTGGTTGAACACCACAGGCATTCCATTCTTCTCTGGTTTGAGTTGAGGAATATATTCACTTGTTGGCTCAGTTCGTTGAGCTTATATATGATAAAGATGTTACACATTCTGGTTTTAGTATGACAGGTTAATATGATTCTCCTGCTTTCATTCTCTGTCTTAACAAAGGTACAGCATTGTTCTCAGTCCTCAGCAATAGCTAAACCTGAGAGATCACGAGAATTATAACGTTTACTTGTATTATTATTACTTAGTTCTCATTGTATAGGGCTATAGGCTATGATAGCCCCCTCACTATGTATCCAAAGTTTAATCTTGTAAGGGACTATGTTACTGTTCAGTAAGTGACTATAATCCCACTGGATATCCCCGTTATGTACTAAATTTCTTTTTAGAAAAAAGAAATGCAACAATGATGGACCTGAAATAAAAATCTTTGTTTTTCTTAAAGAAAAATAGTTATATGTTTCTTTAGAAATATATTCATGTAACTTGTGAGAGATTATGAGATATGAAATTCATTTATTAAATAAGAGAAGCATTGTGAAAAAAAAGAATACCAATTTGTATATCGAATATTTTAATTTTAAGCAAATATCTTGTATAAAAAAAGGGTTCTTCAAAATAGCTTTACGAATTCTCAATTAGAACTAAATGAATCAGTAAAGTTTATATCACATGAAAACAAGTTATCTATAACTATATATATAAAAAGGATTATTTCTTTTTGTCCACATTCTATAATTCTAAATTTATCATTTTTTACTATTTTTTTTTCTCCTCATTCTGTATTTTAATATAAAGGGATTGTTTTAGTTATTTTTACATTGAATTTATTTACTACAAGTGTCTAAATAATATGCAATTTTATTAATACTAGACACTTATCAAACATTTGTTGACATTTTTGTCCTCTAAATAAAATAAAATTGTATTAATGATTATTGAGCTTAAAATTCATTTAATATAACTATTAACTATAGACTTCTGTAAAATTGAATGCTTATAATGGCTTTTTTTGTATTTCTAGGTCCTTTTGACCATCAATTTGTAAAATAGGGTCTGTTGAAATTTTTTTGCGAAACAGGATCAAGTCCTCATGGGGGAGGACGACATTAAAGGTGAAGTCGTCCTCTGTCGTCCTCCCCCAACCGGTTTCATTTTTTTTTTTTTGAAAAAGCGATGTCGTTAGGATGGAGGCTTGTTTCTGCACATTTGAGATTGAAGTCGTCAGGATGAAGGCCAGTTTCACTTTTAGTTTTTTTTTTTTTTTAATGTAGCATTTTTATTTTATTTTTTTGGCTTAAATAGTCATTTGGTCCTATTTTTGGTC
>Ga0214544_1010408_pt1:0-10000 | contig 13702 bp, 7 predicted proteins | sample CNSS3metaG_FD_160074 | JGI IMG/M metagenome (GOLD analysis project Ga0214544, IMG submission 160074) | Root nodule microbial communities from cowpea collected in UCLA plant growth center, Los Angeles, California, USA - CNSS3 | ecosystem: Host-associated > Plants > Roots > Nodule | place...
ACTATCAAATTGCAACTATTAATTTTAAAATACACCCCAATATATTAATTTGTTAATCTACTTCTAGAAAAACAATTAAATATTTACATTTTAAGACATTTTTAAATATATTCAAAATAATTATATTTAAATTAAGTTCATAAATAAGTCATATACATACTGCTTTTACGGTTTTCTTACCAAAATATTGTAATATTTTTAAAATTTTACCTATCTAGATTTTAAAAATATTATCGAAATAAGTCAAGTTATGTTCAAATAACAATATTTCAAACTTTAGGAGATGAGATTTATATTTTTATACAAAATTTATTAATGTTTTTTTTTAAGTGAAAATAAGGATTAGATATGTATTTAAGACATTAATATAACCATTTGAAAGATCTGTAAACAGTTATAGTATATAATAAATAATTAAAGATTTCATCAAAGATAATATAAAATAATAAATAAATAATAAATATAATAAATATTAATTGTATTGAAATATAATAATATTATTGATTAATAATTTAATATCATTATATTAAATAATAATTAGTAATTCAATAATTAATATTAAATGGTGAATCAAATTTTATTAATTAATGTATTATATAGTAGAAAGTAATTAATATTTGACTTTTAAAAAGTGTAATTAACTTTAATTAATTAAAAAAATTAATCATTCAATTTAATTTGTATAACAGCAAATATATTAATGATTTCATATTGATGTATTAAATAATAATTAGTAATTGAACTATTAATATTAAATGGTGAATTAAATTTTATTAATTAATATATGATATATTGAAAAGATAATTAATGTTTGACTTTTAAAAAATGTAATAAAATTTAATTAATTAAATAAATAATTAATAATTATTTTGATTTGTATATTTGCAAATATGTATGATATTAATAATTTCATCCTCATGTATTAAATAGTAATTATTAATTTAAAAATTAATATTAAATGGTGAATCAAATTTTATCAATTAAAATATGATATTAAAAAGATAATTAATGTTTTTTTTTTAAAAATGTATTAAGTTAAAGAAAGAATTAATCATACAATTTAATTTGTATAACTGCTAACATTAATAATAAATAATATATATATATATATATATATATATTATTTCTTCTAATTATTTGGTTTGTCATGAAACTCATTAGCATCTCTAATATATCGTTCACTTATCATAACATGTATGTAATTATGTTAAAATATTGTATGTCAATCAAAAAAAATTTATGTCTCACATTTGAATATTTTTATTTATTGTATATTTTCCTTTTATATGAAAATGTTTAATACTCTCAATATAAATGTTTAATAGTATAAACCTTTCATTTACTAGGTAATGTAAACAACAAATTGTACTTATTATCATTCATTTTGTTTTCATTTGAAGAACTCTTTTGTTTCTCCCTAAAACAACAATTTTTGTTATTTCTCATTGAACATATATATTAATATTTAAAAAGTTTTCTTAGATCTCTAAGGTATTTTTAATTTTATTATACCATTGATTATACATTTTGTTAATAGTCTATCAAATTGTTTCTAAGACATACGTTTGTTAATTTTTTAATATTTTTATTTATTTTTTATTTTCATCATGTAGAATACTATTTCGATAAATTTTATCTAATTATTTTTTATTTTCTAACTCATTATCAATTACACTGTAATTTTTTTCACTATAATTGTATAAATAACTTTTTTTTACTACAAAATAAAAATTTAATGTAATTGTAATGAATATTTTTTTATCACCATCAAAACATATATTGGAATTCAAAAGATACAAGATCTATTTCAAATTTTATTATTATGTTTATTATTTGTTATTTGCATCATTTTGATCAAGTGATGTATTATAACTTGTATTAGTGTATAAAAAGAAATTCATTAGAATTTAAAAAATTGAAGTAAACAAACATTTAAAATATATTTTAATTTGAATATTTGTTTTCCTTTTATATTGTTTTTTAAATATTTTTAAATTTTATCAACTAAGTTTCATTAGTGTTTGCAAATTTAATAAATTTTTTAGTTCTTATGAAATTTTATTTGGTATTCTAATCTAAAATATAAAAAGTTATAATTTATTCCAAAGTATTTGATATCAAAAAAACAATCATCCTCTTAATATTGAATATTTTTTGATAATATTATGTTTCCTTTACCATAATCTTTTATTATTTCATAAAAAATAATTAAAATTAATATTGAAGTAGTAATAAAACGGATACGGGTATGGTACGAGATTATACCCGTTATCCGGTGGGGATGGAGATAAGAAAAAAGTTTGATACCCGTTAAAGTTGAATATGGGGATGAAGATGAATTTTTTCTACCGGAATAGATATGGGATAACAAAACTCGTATCTGTCCCGCCCATTGTCATTCCTACGCTTTGTGATCTTCATTTGTCTCATGCAACATCTTATGACATTATCAAGGACAATGATAAATGAAAAATAAATAATTACAAAGCATTATGAAGGATGTAGGAATATCATAAGACATAAATCATGTAGAAAGTTAACACATTGATATTAATGATGAATTGAGTGAATTAACACATTTTAGTCTATAATTTATTGTTCACAAATAAATTCTTGAAGCGACATCTTCGACGTTAAAGAGTTTCTGAACTTTTCATATTTAGGTTAAGAAAATATTGATATTCTTTTGAATTTTATTGCAAAGCATAAAAATGTTAGCAAAATGGAATAATAGATTTTTTTTTTTTTTTTTAAGAAAATTTTGAATAGTTGCCACATGTCCAAACTGTTCCTTCAAGAGTTGTCACGTGTTCAAATTGTTCTTTCAATTTGTATAATAAATAGATTTGTGTAATGGATAGATAGGTAAATAAACTCGAAGACTTTAACATTTCAAAAAAATATTAATATAATTTCTCAAAATTTAGTCTATAATTTATTATTCACAAATAAACTTCTGAAGCCATACTTTCAATGTTAAAGAGTATCTTAATTTTTCATATTTATGTTAAAAAAGTATTAGTATTCTTTTAAATTTTATTGTAGAGCATACAAATGTTATCAAATTTGAATAATAAATTTGTTATTTTTTTGAATTTCTTAAGAAAAAAATTGAAGAGCCGTGTGTAAAGCGTTCCTTGAAGAACTCTCACCTCTCACATGTCGAAATTGCTTCATGCACCCATCAATTTCTTCCTCCAAATTGCTTCCTGCACCCATCAATTCATTCCTGCATCCAATTAAGTTTTTAGAATAACCATTTTATCTCTGAATCGTTGATTCCGCAATATCCGAAATAACATTTTTCCTAGTGAAATTTTCAAAAACAGAATTTCCGGAACAAAATTTTCCAGATGAGAGTTTTCATATAAAATTTCCAAAACACATGAAGTATATTCTGAAATACGATTTTTGAAACAGATTTCCAGAATAAAATTTTCAAAACACATAATATCTTCCGAAATAAATTTTTTGGAACTCCTGCATGAAATGTGTTACGAAAAGAATTTTACGAAAACATGAAATATTTTCCGGAAAAATGTTTCTGAAATGAGTTCTTTAACCATTTTCTCTCTTCTTCCTGCAGTCTCCGGTAGTGTGGTGCAAGGGTGAAAGGTATTTGAGTATTTTCCTTGTATTGTGGGGTGCGAGAAAAAAAAATGATGGGGTGCAAGAAGCAATTGCCAAAATATTATGATCTAAGATATAAACCTTTTTAAGCTAGGTTAAAATATATTTCAGAAACCTATGAGTCTTTCACTTAATAAAACAATCCAGAGACTCATCCCATTCATACAACTTCATGACATAATTCACAATATATAAACGAGGTGTAAATCTTATCTTACAAATCGATTTTGTGGTGTTGAGTTAGACTTAAAGTCCACTACTAACATGGTATCAAAGCCAAATTAAAACATATCCTATTCTGTTCCACCCGATATCGAACTGCTAATGGACCACCCACTAATTTCTTGTCTCACGCACGAGATGAATTTATAATCGACATGAAAAAGTGTGTTGATAAGGCCAATTCACAATATATAAGTGGAATGCAAATATCACCTTACATGTCGTTTTTGTGGAGTTGAGTTAGACTTAAAGTTCACTTCTAACAACTCTTTTTTATTTAAATGTAATTATTTTTGAGTTACAATTATGCAGACAATTTAAATATAATTTCATCATAATGGAACTGAATAAACCCTTGCTCATGCACTATATGTGGTATTTAAATATTGAAGTCATGTCTCAAATATTGCAAGTTTCGATTGTTAACTGGAAAGAACTTACATAACATGCAATAACTGAAGAACACTGCACTTATTACCTATCTAAATGTGGTACCTTTAGTGATTCAAATCTTCAGAGATTCATTCTAGGCACCCCACAAACATTTGTGGCATTCATTTGGCAACTGTTCCTATATTCCTAGCTTCCACGGTAAGTGCTGAATGAGAATGGAGAAAGCAGAAGAGGAACATGAAAATGTTCCCTTTTCTGTGAATCCTTGATTTCAAAAACAATAGACACATAAGGAAAGAAACCATTTGGGATGTACTTCCCAGTGTTGAAACTTATCCTGTATATTCCTGGACTCACATCCTCAACTATGCTCAGCAGTTGACCGCTCCGGCCGTCTTGATCGGTCGCCGATGACCCCTGGAACACCCAACTGCCACCGCCTGTGGCCCCAAATGTCGGCCGAGGATGAACGCCCCTCCACACCTCCAGAAGCACCTCAATACCGGCGGCCGGAGAGCCCCGCGATACATCCAGCACATGAGTGGTGATGGGAGGGCGAGTTCTTGCAGGGTGGTGAATTGGTTTACCTGATGAACCCTCTGAAGCAGCAGTCACATGACTACTGATGATGCTAATACGATCTTCTAGCATTGGGAAAATAAGAAACAAAAATTGGTAACTTGTTGTAAACATCATGATGTAAAAGTGCAGAGTTTTGAAAATTCAGACCACAACATTTTATAAACAATAAAGGAGGAGGGTTTTGTTAAGCACTCAGAAACCAACTTACCATCCACAGATACCACATGCATCACAGTTAGAAATATATGAAACATCTTAGGAGAAAGTTATTTGAATACAACAAATATAATATAGTCCTTGTGTGGCATCTCTTTTAGAATGATGACAAATGATTGTTGAACGAGGTGTCAGTTTAACTGAGATGTCATAGTTTAAAATGGTTAATCACAGGTCAAAATCACATGATTTCAACACCAGTTAAGAGTTAACATTAAATCACTTGTATCCCAGATTTGAACATTGTAGAACTCAACTTTTAACATACTGAAAGAATGAATGAATGAATGGAAGAAAAACTCAAATATTTGATCATTCTACTTCTACACAAAAAGTTATGACTCATGATGAATGGTTGATGATATGCTACATTTCAATTAATGAATACAGCAATAAGCAAAACCAAATTGAATAGTTGAAGGGTTGTCAGGGAAACAAAGTGAGCACAAAGTTATATCTTTCCTAAGCAGATTTGAATGTCAAAAGGGGTTCTTAAACTATAACCAAACATAAATCAGGAAAGAATATGGAAGTACCTTCTGCCTTTTTAGCAGTGGAATACTTGTCAGTTCTAGAAGAAATCTCTTCTGCACTTGAAAAGAGCTTTGCAAGGCGTAGTTCTGTAATTTTCATTTGCTCCTGAGCAGCAATCTCAAATTCAACAATGGGCCTGTTTGTATATCGTCTCTGCACAGTGTAACATAAATTAATTTAAATTTAAATGAAAAGTCTTATATCAACATTTCATAATAATTTGGGTTCCTAACCAATGTAGGAAACTGCCAATGATTGAATTTGGCACATAAGAGACAATGAATGAATGAATATTCCCCACCCTTTGAAAAAAGAAGCTCAAAAGATCTATCATTGCTCACAAACAAGCTAAACCTGTGTAACCTTAAACAAATCTATGTTCATAACATAACAACTCAACGAAAATTCACCCAAATAGACATTAATCAAGAATAGAAGTTAAAGTAAATAAAAGCATTACCAGCACTAAAGTTTGAAATTCAAATTTACCTTCAGCTCAGCAAGTATCTCATCAGTGGTTCTGCCAGATGCACAAATGAGAAAAACAAACCCAAACTTTTCCCAGTACCGAGCATTCCATTCAGATAGTTCCTGAAAAATGACATGCAGATAATTAACTTCCATTTATTAACAGTTAACATTGCAGTTGAGGTCCCCCTCTAACCATATATTTGCAGCCACGTCCAAAGCTCAGTTTTGTTAATGAATGCCTAATTTCCAGCACAATAATATTAGCTAACGAAGGATGCTAACCGTGTGAATTATCAGCTAAGAAATTAAAACTCTTTGAAAGAAGGTGCTTTTCAATTCAATATCTTATGGTATGTTCAGTATTAAGATAGCAGACCATAGATCAATCAAGTTCCAACCATAAATTTCGTAGTACAACAAAAAGCACTAAAATATTAGTAATATTTTGAGTAGCAGCAGCAAGCAAACCTGTAAGCTAGAACCAGTTGCAGTAGATAAAGCAGTTGATTGCTCTCCCTTACTCCAACTGCATAAAACAGTTCCTTATTATTTCTAACTAACAAATATGATATACATTTTTTACCCTTTTCATTGCATAAATCACAGCTGAAGCCACAAAAAAGCACCACCCAGATGAAGAAAAATTCACAACTTTCACTCATGGTTCTTTCATCAATGTAAAATGGAGAGAAAGAAACCCAGATGGTTAAAACCAGGAACAAAATTGATGGAATGAATTACCTAACTGACAAATTCCATAGCTAACTTAAAAACTCACCCCCACCATGAAAAAAAAAACACAACCTTTTGCATCCAATTCATTTGTTTCATATCAAAACACAGAACAGAATGCAACCAAACAGGAACATAATATCAGGAATGAATGAACTCAACTGACACAACTCCACACCTAACTCAAATCCGAGACTCAGATTTCCTTTAGTCAGGGGTTTAGCACATTCAGACTATCACACAATTACAACTTTTGAATGAGCATTGGTCTCCTCATATTTTATCTAAGTAGATCAGACTTGAAATGCGCTTCTCAGATCAAGTCCTCCCAAATTCATCCAACATTCCAACCTCAAGTCCTGATTGCAGGGAATCCATTTCCTACAAAACTTGCACAAACTCAAAGAGAAAAGCACAACCATACCTAATTCATTAGTTTCACGAGTTTAATTCCTATGGTAAGTATGAATTTCCACCATATCAATCAATCAGAAATGATAGAAGTATGGAATTTTGAAGATTGCATAAGAATCAACTATTAACCATACATGATGATTTATAACTGAATGACAATGTAAAATATCTGTCATATCAGTCCATAGATTATACTCTTGGTTTCATCTCAATACACAAAATAGAGAACCACCCAAGTGAGAGAGCAGATAGTCTATGTATCCTAACTATCATGTATTAAAAATTCTCTAACTTTTATATCAACCACTTCAAAAGTCATGCTAAATTTCTGATCGGAAGGGAGAAATCACTGAACTTGAACTGCAAATCCCAAATGATGACCCAAAGAACCACCAACCCACAAAAACCAAAACACACCCTTTCCAGTCAAAAATCAAATCTTTCACACCAAAACACAAGAGGGAGAGTGACCCAGATGGAAAAAAGTGATGAATTCATGTACTGAACTGAGCACTGGCTTCAGAGGCAACAGATGGAGCATGGGTATGTCCGATCTGAGGGTGGGCAGAGAAGGCCTGAAGCCAACCGTTAACATCAACTTTGTTGAACCAAACGTCCCTCGCCACAGAAACGGCGTGCTGCAACGAACTGAAAGGAGAGGCCAAAACCATGTCCTTGGCGAATCTGGTGCTTCCACAGCACGATACGAAATCTTTCTCGTCGAAACTGAACTCCATTCTTCAAACACTAATCACTCAATTCGCTTGTGTTTTGCACAATTCTATTGGAATTGGAAGTGGACAGTGTTTTTATGATTTGTTTGTGGGAAGAGAAAAGAAGAGAAGAGGATGTGACGCTGTGTCAGCACTTAGTCTTGTTCTTGCGACACAAACAAAATGCCACGTAGAAATGTTCTTTTGGCCAGCACAAAAGAAAGTGGTAGCGACACAAATTCATTTTATAAAGAAGATAATATTAGATAAATACAAATTAAATGGAATGGATAAGTGCGATCAGCAACATTTGAAATTTTATGAATATTTTAATTTAAATTTATGTTTTAATATTTAGAAATTTGTAAGTAATTTTAAAATTTAAAATTATTTTTAATATAATATTATTGTATTAAAATTTAATAATGAGTTACATAAAATTAAAATTTATCATAATAATTATTAAAATACTATATTTGTGTCATTTATAAAATAAAAAATTATTTTTATATTAAAATATTTTCTGAAAAATTTGATCACATTAATTAAATAGTCAAATAAAATTTTAAATATTTTGAATTGACATTTATTTTATTAAAGTTGAATGTGAACATTCCTCATAATACTTTTTAATAAATTTTAAATTTAAAATATATGTTTAATTTTTATTTTGAGTACCAAATAATTATTCTTTCTAAATTAAACTAGTAGATGTTGTAAGGCCCACTTTTTTCTGAGTGTCCTAATGTTAAGGACTACCACACTGTTGGGTCTAAAGGGTTGGCCCATAGGGTATTAAGGCCCCTAAAGCAGCCAAGGTCCCTTAATTGCAAGTGATTCTGAAAAATCAGTGCCCTAACTCACCCATTTTCCCTCCACAGAACCTCTGCTAGGGTTTGGAGATCTATCCAAGTTCAAGTGAGCTCAACCTCCGTCACCCGTTCACGTAAGTTAGTTCTCGAACCTAGCCCTTTCTAAGTTGTTTTTGTGGTTTATGCCGGGACTCACTGTGTGAATCCAATGTCCTTTGTCGTGCCACTGTTTCAGTTCATAGATCTGCCCTTGGAGCTACTGGTTTCGCTGGCTTAAGAGTCGAAGTTCAATATTAGCCCTTTTCAAGGTAAGGGAAGTTAGGGTTCCGTTAAAGCTTTGATTTTTCATGATTTCTTTGATGATATTACGTGATTCATGGATTGTTTACTGAATTGAGCTTATAAAATGTCGTATTGTGTTATTTAGGCTGTGTTATTGGACTGTTGCACGAGAGAACAGTGGTGAGCATTGGTTTTCTTGCCCAAGCGAGCATGTCTCGCCTAGGCGAGATCAATAGAGGCTCTCCCAAGCTACTTCACGCAAGTAGTCACTCAGGCGACCCACGTTCTTTCTGAACGAGCGAACATCTCGCCCAAACGAGAGGGTTCTCGCCTAAGCGAGATCCCACTTGAGGTTATTGTTCCCCCTTTTTGAGCCCTCGCCTAGGCGAAGGGGACTCGCCTGAGCGAGAGTCTCTCGCCTGAGCAAGATCCTTCAGCCTGAGCGAGACCCTTCAGCCTGAGCGAGGAGTTGGACGAGGACAGTGTGGTGTTTGGTTGTTTCTTATTCTTGGATGGTTGGCACTTGCTTGGATGTAATTGTTATGTTAAAATATGTGATGAACAATTATGTATGAGTGATGTGATTCGTGGATGGTGAATGATGGGTTTGGTATGAATTTAACATGTAAATTAAATGAGATGATTGGTATCAAAGAGGCATGGCATTGATATGAAATACAAAGGATAAGTTGGTATGGATTCAATATTTGGATATGAATGAGGATTGGTTGAAAAGGGTTAGCATGAGGTTATGTGTATGATAAATATTACCTGATTGATTGAGCATGATTGGTCCGTGTCAGTGCGTAATTTCATGGCCCCTATTAGTGGGTGTCCATGGTGGTGCCCCATCTATATAATTTGGTAAGGATTCAAGGTAAGGGTGCATCCTGACACTCTAAGGAGTCAGTTAGTCTCACTTAGAGCGGACTGACTCTTGTGGTGAGAGTAACAAGAGGCCTGAAACTCATTAAGGGCTAACCTTGTGTGGGGGGATTG
>Ga0214544_1010408_pt1:12500-13702 | contig 13702 bp, 7 predicted proteins | sample CNSS3metaG_FD_160074 | JGI IMG/M metagenome (GOLD analysis project Ga0214544, IMG submission 160074) | Root nodule microbial communities from cowpea collected in UCLA plant growth center, Los Angeles, California, USA - CNSS3 | ecosystem: Host-associated > Plants > Roots > Nodule...
AAGATAAATAATTGAAACATGAATTGTGTTCACATTTTTTAATTTTCATAAAAATTTGAACAAAAATCAAAGAGAAATAGATAATTGTTAAAATTAAAAAAATAAAATATGTATAGAAAATAAGTTTTTAAGATAATTATTAAAGAGAAAATAAAATTTTAGAACAACGGTAAAAGATAAACTATATATATGAAATAATCAATTTTTAAAATAATAATTAAAAATAAAAGTAGAATAATAAAATATGAACATAAAAGATGGTATTCTCATTATATATTATTATAAATAATTATAATCGTAATAATAATAATATAATAATAATAATAATAAAAATAATTATAATTAATAATAATAATAATGTATAGTTTATAGTAATAATGATCATAATAATTATAAATTGATAACAATAATGATAATAATATTAGATAAATAAAAATTAAATGGAATGGATAAATGCGATCAGCAATATTTGAAATTTTATGAATATTTTAATTTTAATTTATATTTTAATATTTATAAATTTCTAAATAATTTTAAAATTTAAAATTATTTTTAATATAATCTTATTATGTTAAAATTTAATAATAAGTTACATAAAATTAAAATTTATTATAATAATAATTATTACAAATTTACTATATTTGTGATATTTATTTAAAATAAATAATTATTTTATATTAAAATATTTCTTAAAAATTTGATCACATTAATTAAATATTCAAATAAAAATTTTAAATATTTTGAATTGAAATTTATTTTATTAAAGTTGAACGTGAATATTCTTTGTAATACTTTTTAATAAATTTTAAATTTTAAATATACGTTTAATTTTTATTTTGAGTACCAAATTATTATTGTTTTTAAATTAAATTCTTAAGCAAATATTTATTGCTATTTTTTCGTCATACTTTTATTACATAAAAAAATACATATATATATATATATATAATTTTTTTATTTTTATGAATAAAAAATAGAGAAATAATTCCATTTGGTACATATAATTTCCAAACAATACACCAACAATATATATTTCCAAACTCTGTTTAATTTTTGAAATGAATTACAATACTAAATAACTTTTTCTTATTAGAAAGCAAACTCACATGTTTATGAAATTATTATATTTGGATAACATTAAATTGAATAACAAGTTTTTTTTTTTTTTTTTTTTTTTTTTTTTTAGTCTTTAAAATATAATT
>Ga0214544_1010411_pt1 | contig 13699 bp, 3 predicted proteins | sample CNSS3metaG_FD_160074 | JGI IMG/M metagenome (GOLD analysis project Ga0214544, IMG submission 160074) | Root nodule microbial communities from cowpea collected in UCLA plant growth center, Los Angeles, California, USA - CNSS3 | ecosystem: Host-associated > Plants > Roots > Nodule | place: USA...
CTATCTTGTGTTTACATTCTTGTTATTTTATTTTCTCAACTCACCCTTTCTGTTTGTGTGTGGCGATGATCGTGTAATTCGTTACACGGGAGCAGATGTTGATACAGGTGGTGCTGAGGATGCTCAGATGGCAGAGTGAGGGCTAGCATGGGAGTAGTGCTAGGGTTTTGATAAATTGTAATTTATATTTTAAATGCAAATTTTGGGAACTTGTAACCTTTTATGAATTTATTTATGAGTTTTGGCGCGCTATCTTAATAAATTGAAATTTTTCCCACGTTGGGATTTTTATCGAGATGGCTATTAAAGTACTTATTTATTTTAATATTTAATTTTTAAGTAATAATCCCTAGGGATGTTACATCTTCTTAGGCTCTTCACAGCTTGAAAAAGGGTATCGATGTTACTCTCTTGAAACTAAGAAATACTACATGTTTTCCAATGTTACATTCTTTGAACATACCCCTTAATTCTTTCCATCTATTTAAGATATTCATGTCATACAACATGTCCTCCCTATTCTAGTGGTTGAGTACAACATTTCTAATGTCTTTCTCAATCCAAGTCTTGATCAAAGTCCTCTTGAGCCATTGTCTCCACATATTGATCCTCTCTAACACAGGACCCAAACAGGTAGTCCAATTTTCCAAAAACATGGTGAATCCCCTCCTTCAGATTATTCCTTGTCTCATGATACCACGACTCCTGATGAAGGTCATTCAGGCTGACCCATTACTCTCAAGAAAGGTACTCGTTCCTCTCGAAACCCATATCCCATTTATAATTTCTTAGCTATCACAGATTCTCACCTTCTAATTATTCTCTTTTATCCTTAGTGTCTTTTGTTGTTATTCCCAAAAATGTGAATGAAACACTTAATCATCTTAGATGGCGACAAACCATGATTGCAGAGATGTAGGCTCTTGAAAGCAATCATACTTGGGAGCTTGTGCCCCTCCCACTGGCCAAAAAGGTTGTTCGTTGTCGATTGGTGTATGTAGTTAAAGTTGGCCTTGATGGTCATGTTGATTGGCTCAAAGTCCGATTAGTTGGAAATAGTACACTCGGGTTTATGGCCTTGATTATTGTGACATTTTCTCTCTCGTGGCCAAGATGACTATTATTCGTCTCTTCTTTGCAATGGCAGCAATTCGTCACTGGCCACTTCATCAATTGGATATAAAAAATGTCTTCCTTCATGGTGATCTTGTAGAGAAAGTTTACATGGAACAACCTTTGGGGTTTGGTGCTCAAGGGGAGTCTGGTATGGTGTACAAATTGCATTGCTCTTTCTATGACCTCAAACAATCACCACATGCTTGGTTTGGAAAATTCAGCTCCATTGTTCAAAGATTTAGGTTAAGACGCGGTGAGGTAGATCACTCAGTCTTTTACTCACATACCTCTCTTGATAAATGTGTCTACCTAATAGTATATATTGATAATATAGTCATTATAGGAAATGATACTACTGGAATATCTCTATTAAAGGAGCACTTGTGTAGGCATTTTCAAACCAAGGATTTGAGAAGCCTCAAATACTTCTTGGCATTGAAGTAGCTCAATCTAAAGATAAAGTTGTAATTTCTCAAAGGAAGTATGCTCTTGATATACTATAAGAAACTAGTATGATTGATTGTAGACCAGTAGATAATCCTATGGACCAAATCAAAAATTAACAACTGAAGAAGGTGAATTATTCCTCGACCCTAAGAGATACAAGAGGCTGGTTGGAAAACTAATTTATCTCACTATTACAAGGCATGATCTATCTTTTGCAGTTAGCGTGGTTAGTCAGTTTATCTCCAATGGACCAAATCAAAGATTAACAACTGAAGAAGGTGAATTATTCTCTGACCCTAAAAGATACAAGAGGCTGGTTGAAAAATTAATTTATCTCACTATTACAAAGCCTGATCTATCTTTTGCAGTTGGAGTGGTTAGTCAGTTTATGCACTCTTCATGTGTTGGCCATTGGAATTCTATCATTCGCATTCTAAGGTACCTAAAAAAGGCTCTCGAGCAAGGGTTGCTATATGAAGATAGAAGAAGCTTCATGTCTCTAGGGTCTCCTATTGAAAGACGATCTACTACTAGATATTGTGTGTTCCTTGGAGTATTGCGATAATCAAGTCGCTCTCCACATTGCATCAAATTAAGTGTTTCACAAGAGAAATTTTTTATCGACAATTATTAGTTGTTAGTTTTTGTTAGCGAGGGGAGTTGACCCCACAACCTTTCCACCCTCCCTTCTAAACCCCTTCAAACCCACTTTATTTCACTAGATTTTTAGTAGGAGGGATCGAACACACGACCTTCCCCTCCCTTCCCTTCCTTCTAACCACTAAACATATAGAAATAGACTAACATTTTGTTCGTGAAAAGTTGTTTGCAAAGGAAATATGAACTGAGTTTGTTGACTCAAATGACCAACTCGCAGTATGTTTACCAAGTCAAGGGACCTTATATTGAGTTTATTTGTTCCAAGCTTGGTACATATAATTGTATGCCCCACCTTGAGGAGGAGTGTAAAAATAATTACTGCACCTAGACAATCATTATGTCTAAGTTAAGGGGTTGAGTGTTGGATAACCCATGCACCTAGTTATAGCTTTTGATGATTAATCTTCCTTTTGTATCCCCTTTTCATATCTATAAATATGAGGAACTTGAGAAGCGTTTCTTAAGCCCTCAAAATATTTTTTCTCTGTTTAATTTTAAGTCCCCCATAAAAGTTGTAATCTTCAAAATATCCCTTACTAAAATTATAATAAAAATTCTTTTACCTCCTTATTTTTTTATACACTCTAGATCGGTGATCTAGAAGGTATTTTTGAATTTGAAAAATGTCTTTCAGAACACTCGATATGAAAAATATGAATAAATACATTCCAGATTAAGTGTCCTGGAAGGTATTTTCAAATTCGAAAATATATTCCAAAACAGTAATTCTGAAACACAAACAGAAAATTCGGAACAAGTATTTCAGAACACCTATTCTAATTTTTTTATTCCAGAATGTGTTTCCAAGTCTGGAATGTATTTTCAAATAAAAATAAATACATTCCAAATTGAATGTCCCAGAAAGTATTTTCGAATCTGAAAATATATTCCAAAACATTCATTCTGAAACACAAAAAGAAAATTTGGAACAGATATTTTGGAACACCTATTCTGATTTTTTTTTTAATTCTAGAATGTGCTTCCAAGTCTGGAATGTATTTTCATATTTGAAAATACCTTTTAGAATATTCATTGTAGAATACAAAAACAAATTCCAAAATGGTTTTTCGGATTAAGAAATTAGTTCTAAAACATTCATTTCGAAATGTATAAAACATTAATATTCTTGAGGACAGTGAATCCAAACTACATGCACCACCATTATAATCTTGTGTAAGTTCTTGTGTAAGAGTTGGGTGCGCAATAGGGTGAGCATTTGTCGGGTTGGGCCGAATTCGGGTCCAACAAGATTATCTGAATTTAAAATTTCAAATCTATAAACGACCGTTTTACGTTTCAGATATAGTAGATTCGGATTGATTCGGTTGCGGATAAATGTGGATGAAATGTTAAAAACTTTGAGACGATAACCAAGTAAACACCACCACACCACCATCTATTACACAGATCAAAGTAGATCGAAGGAGTTTGAAGCAGATCGGAGCAGCAACAATTACGCCTTCCATCAAATCTACCACTGACTCATACATTTTCATCAAATCTACTGCATTTTCATCATATCTATTGTTGATCTCTCTCACCCAACCCTCACCGAGGTCTCATGCTCCCACCACGAGTCTTTGGCAATCACAAGAAGAACCAAATATGAGGTGGAGCGGCAATGACGCGTTAGTGCTGGTGGCAACCTAGGCTGGTCGACGGGAAAAGGCCGCGGCAAAACAAAATTGAAGAGGAATGGTCGTGTTGTCGCCGACGAGGCTTCTTATGGAAACGGCCTTTGGCAGCTTTTGTTGGTCCATGCGAGTGTGAGTCTGAGTGTTGAAGTTGTATTGTCTTTCAATAAAGAGAAATGATGGAAATGAGATGGTAGATGCAGATTTTCAAATCTGGAATGTACAAAACCTAATTCATGCGCAGGAATGTGGATTGGGTCGGGTATCCACGAATTTTTATTTTAACATCTGAACCGACCATCACAATCCGTTTCTATCCGAGTTTTTCATTTATAGTAACCCAATTAAAACGATCACATATTCATTTTAATTTTCGGTTCGGACGATTATACATATTCTGCTTATCTTTAATGCGTGAGACATGGACAACGTTAATTTCAATTACAAAGCAATTACCTGAACGGAGTTCGGTCTTTTAAACTGAATTGTATCAGTTCAGAATTTATTATATATGATTCATTAATTTTAGTTTAATTTAGTGTAGTTATTTTTCAGTTTAGTATAATTTAATTAATTTTTAGGTAGGTGAAGAGTTTTCTGGTATAAAGAGAAAATGGGAATTTTTGAATTTTACGGGTGCAATAAAAAAAATGGGAGACAAGAAGAAGTAGCCGAAGATCAAACACATGTAACAAAAATCCACCAAGTATGGTTTGTCATTAAAAAGACTGAAGTGATTCGGCACAACTTTCTTCATCCCATAAAGTGACATGAAATCATTAATCCAAATCCAATTAATGCTTTCACCAACAAATGATATTTTTGAAAATAGTCTAATGCAATAAAGTTGAAGAAACCGTCCTCTCAAGAAGGAATTGTTTTCACAACTGATTATTGGATGGTTCATGTAATAACTAGTATAAAATACCTAAATTTATAGGTATATATCAAAACTTCTATGATATGAAACTACAACAAATTTATATATCTAGAATCAGTTCTATGATTATTGGATGACTTGCATCGATATTAAAATGATCAATTTATTTTATAAAATGGTCAATTTATTTTATAAAAGTGTCGCCTATATTTTTTATATTAAACTTCTTGTGTGCAAACATTAAAGAAGTGATGTTAAAGTTATTTTTGTGTTAATGAATCTATATTGGATATATTTGGACAGATACACCAAATCTATAACAAATGGGGTATTGTACATGTCTGATGTACATATGGAACTTTAACACTCTCTGGATGGAAGAACGAGTGTTGGAGTTGTTATTTCCAATGATTCTCAATAATGTGCTGTAAGGATTGAGAGAGACACTCCATAGAGGATCTCTGTTGGGTGAGGAGATGTGAGGAGAAAACTAGGTTGTGATTTTACACAAGTGCCCTTAAATTTTATTTTTCTTTTGTAAGGAAACAAGTGCTCGTATTGTTAGAATTAGAGGATGGGTGTGTGTTGGTGAGGTAAGAATGATCATTAGAACTGATTCTAGATAGCTTATTCATGGTATTTTATGAGTTTTCATATTTTTTATATCTAATAATAATAACAATATTATAATAATAATCAATAAATTTTAGAGGAAAATATTTTAGAGAATATGTGTTTATGTAATCATCACATCAAAACTATCAAAAATATATAAGTATAAATATTTGTTTTCTTTTCCCCTTTTATAAAAAGAATCATAACAATTTTTTATTCTATCTGATATTAATATTCTAACATCTAATATCTAATAATATATAATAATTTTATTTTATCTAATATCTAAGAATAATAATAATATTTCAAACAATATAAACTAAACAGATATTTTCATTCTTTTTATATCTAATAGCAATTTTTAACATAAATAAAAAAAATTATTTTTAAAAACAGAAAAAGAAAGAAGAGATATTTACTTGTTGGGCTAACATTAAAGAAATAAATACGTGAGTAAATAACTTAATTATTATGAAATATATTTAAAATATTAAAAAAATTAATTAAAAATTAAATTTACACATATTAAAATATAAAATATTAAATTAATCAAAAATATTAAAAAACTAATTTAGTTTTTCAGTTTTTATTAAAATTAAAAGAATAAACATATTTAATTCATATAAAGAAAACTAATAATTTTATAATGATAATAAAAAATATTTTTATCATTGTTATTATATGTATTATAAATGTCTATTTATCTTTTATTAAAAAAATAAAATTATAATTATAAAAATAAATATAAATAATTTTATAATTTTATTGTAAATAATTCTTATTTACTTCCTAATTTATAAAAATAAAAATATCACTTAAAAATAAAAATAATGAAATAAAATTGAAATATATATATATATATATATATATATATATATATATATATATATATTTCAAAAGAGTATTTATATGAAGATATAGATTACTATGAAAAAAATATATTAATAAAGAAAAATTTATAATAATTTAAAATATTATTTAATTTCTTTAAATTAAATTTTTTCATTTTTATCATATCTTATTTTATTTTCTACTTACCATTTCTCTTCTCCACCATTTATTTTTGTTCGGTGAAACCATGAAACAGAGTGTAACACAGTTCTGTTGTATGCAGCACCGCTGCATGGCAGTGTGAGGAATAGCTGTCATACTAACACCTGCACACTCGGTTGCTTAAAATATTTAATATAACTTTTATTATAAAAAATAATTTAAATTAATAATATTCAGTTAAAAGTTATTTCTTAAGATATTATAAGCATACAGGTTATATTGACGGCAAGAAAACATCAACCCTAAAATGTTGCTTTTATTTATTACATTACATTTCTACCAAACAACTCTTCTATACAAAAAGTTGTCAAGTATTTAGTTCAAAAGGATATATGGTAAATCTATAAATCATTTATGTTTATGTTAAATCTGTATATACAGATTTTTTTTTTACATACCATAAATAAAGTCATTATATTGCTATTACTTTGTAGTCATCTTAATTCTTCATTAATAGCACGAATATCATTGTATCTTTTAAGATTCTATTTGATTTTTGAGATTTGAGAATGGTATGTATATTTCTTGTAGATTTTAATTAGAAACAAATCGCAATTATAGATCAGTAGTATAAATATAATCTTATAAATTAGTTTTTATAAAATTAAATTAGACACAAAATTTGTTTAATAAAATAGTATCTAAGTTTATTATGAAAGATTTGCTAAATTGGCTGTATCTCATTATTAAATTATTATTACATCATGTATAAAATTTTTAATATAACGCTTAATAGACTTAGTTAAGGTTCTCGTTTGATTAAAAATATAAGATATAATTTTATGAGATTGAATTAAATATAAATTTATTATGTGAAAGAAAAGTTATTATAAAAATAAATAAGAGAACATAACTAATTAATAATATTTTGAAAATCTAATTAAAAATAATATAATTATTGAATGAAAAAAATATTAATTTCATCACATGTTTAAGAAATTTAAGAAATGTTAAATCATTTAATTGAAAAGACGGTTAAATAAAATATTAAATAATTTAATATAAACTATTAAATAATTTAATACAAACAACATCATAAAAAAAATATAATAATTAACTATTATAGTCGTCCAAATATATAAAGATATAAATAATATCTAAGTGTACAAAACAACACAATAAATATACTAAGAATATGAACAACAGTTTTTTATCAAAAAGATGTTATGAAAGAAAATTACCTTAAACATCTAATTTAGACAGTAATATCTCCTTCCACCTGATATGGGTCAACATAAATCTTCTCATCTGCTCACTGAGTTATGGTGATCATAGCAAAGAAAGAGAGTAACAAAACAAAGATACAAAAAAAAAGGGATAAACTAGTGAATTTTAGAGAAAAGCAAGACATGATCAAGTCATTATAACACAACTAACATATACTACATAACCATAATAGACATTACAACTCAATTATTCGGATACATGTAATAAAATTGGATTCATTGGGTGGTCTCTACTGCTCTGCACCATCATTATCAATGGGTTTCACCTCTACCCACTCACAAGGTTGATTCATAATCATCTAAGGTCATTATGTTGCCTTAAACTAGGACCTTCTGCTATTCTCACCACATGAATTATTCTACTCTTTATGAATTTGAATGATCATTAGAATGTCAGGATGCGACCTTACTTGAATCCTTAGATCATTACATACACTATATTATAAACAAAGGAATTTTTCCATGATTTTTCCTTTATCTTTCTCATATGAACTCAGAATCACTCACATTTATATACAACGACGGATATTGACCTATATTTTTGGGAGAGCCAAAATAATACATTCAAAATTTGTATCATTAATACAATAAAACACATGAGTATAATTGTAACTATAAAAAAATTCACACACATACATAAAATATATAAGTATATAAATGATTATCCTTAGTTCCTTAAGATCCTTAACCAATAATTAAGTTCCTTAAGATCTTTCATCAATAATTAAAACAAAACTAAAATTAATTGAATCAGAGCTAAAATTGTGTGAAAGATGAATTTTTTGCAGACAATTTTAGCTCTGATTCAATTAATTTTAGTTTTGTTTTAGTTACGTAATTACTAAAAACAAAATATATAATAAACAAGTCATAATTAAAAATCGATTATGAGAAAACACATAATACATTACTCTTTTCTTCTATATTATAAACAATGAATATACCAAAGACTTATATAATGAGTTTGTGTCTAATTTCATTTTTTTTTCATAAACAAAAGAAAAAAACACACAAGTGAGTGTGAGAAAGCACTACAATATATAAAAAATTCAAAAATAATTGGACAAAAAAAATATCTTAATATTTTTTTATTATTTATTATATTTTATTATTTATTAATATCAAAGTATTATACTTTATAAAATAAATAAAAATATATTCAATTAAATTTTCATGAATTTTTAGTATTTCTAATATATATAATACATAATTTTAAAAATTTTAAAATAAAATATATAGTTTAAATTTTTTTTAAATAAAATACATAACTAAAATTTTCAAGAAAATTAGGAGGGGTCATGGCCCCACCCACCTGCTTCTCTTATCCGATCTCAATATGCTATCATCAATCATGCACAAGCATGGCAACAGTTGAAAAGATCAAAGACACAAAATCAGAGGATTTGACACTCAACGGCGGCACTCAACGCCAGAACTCTCGTAAACCGCAGTGCTCAATGGTGAAGAGTTGGTGCTCATCGCCCTGGTGCTAAAGCTCCAAACCTAGAGAGTCTCACCTGGCACTTAGAGTTAATGTCTAGTGTCAGAGCTCTCATAAACCGCAGTGCTCAGTGGGGTGGAGAGCTGACTCTCAATCGTACACCAGAAATCAACAATTTGAAAAAAATTGGACATGTGCAATTGACCAACGGGGCACATTTCTTTTAGTGTTTTTTATTCAAAATAGTTTAGAGACTTCTAAAACTAGTAGCCAATTGCTAAAAAACGCATATTCACATCTTTATTGAAATTATGACCAACTCAAATCAAACAAACAATTCAAACATACACTCATCAATTCAACACACCAAATCACAATTAAATACCAATATGATTAGTTTACTTCAAAATCTAACAAAAATATAACTTCCTTTACCTCTAGCGTAGCCCAAACTTGGAAACAAAGGAACTCCAAGATTATTCGAGCACCAAAAATCTCAGTTCAACCTAGAAAATCCAAAACAAAGGAATAAGAAAAGAGATGAGGCTCTAGTCTGATCAAAGTAGAATCAAAGCCCCATGGACAACATGTATCCAAAAAACCTCACATGCAACCCCTTCCAACTGAAAAGAAGTAGAAGATTGGAATTTTCAACTTACACAAATGAACATATTATTCAGGTAGATTCGAAGAGGACTTCGTAGCAATCGAAACTTCTACTTCTGATCACTTCACAAGGAATAGTGAAGTTAAAATAAGAATTGAGTGAAAAAGAATAACTGATAAAGAAAAAATGTGCACGAGAAGAAAGCCGGTTCTATTTTTTTTTTTTTTTAACCTTTAAAAGGCGGGCTTTCGTTTCTTTTACTAATTCGGTTTTTAAATAAAAAGATTTAAAAAAATTAATAAATTAATTATATGACAGTTTTTATAAAATAGTTTATACTCAAATTTAAAATTAAAAAATAAAACTGTTAGAGTTTTCACAAATTATATTATATATCAATTAATTTTAATTTTTGTTGAAATTAATTTCACTTTTTCAATATTTGACTCTCTAGTAATCTTTATGAAGAAAGTCTTCCATGTTTTATTTTTAAGTGACAAAAACGTTCACTTATGCTCACTAGACTAGGATGGTTAAAACGTCAAAGCATGACAATATACCGAGTTATATCGTGAGTCAGAAGTTGATGTGTTGATCTGATAAACTTATTCTAATATATGGAGAAGAAAGAACACATATATCTTGGATGTGGATTCCTTTTTCTTTTTATTGCATGTATTTACTGAGGTGTATACATCTAATGACACACTAATAAGTGGCATATATAATGTTGACACACAAGTTGTATACTTTTTTTAAGATACTTCTGCACTCTTATATATAAGGAGCAAACTAATTTTCTATTCAACTATTTAAATATCATGCATTTAAGTATTAGTTGTTAATTCACATTCCTTTTTAGAAAAATGTATGATCTAAAGAAAAAATATATATACAAAAAATTAATGAGATTTTTATTAAAAATAATTTTCCTCTATATTATGTTGCTAGATAGAAATGCAATGATATTATGAGATAGCATAACGTGGTGGTGGGTTGGTAATTTATTTGGAAAAGTTTGGTAAATAAAAGAAAGGGCCACCTTATCACTGAACTACTGTTTTACACTTTGAAGGATAAAAGGAAAAAAAAGAAAAAAAGTAGACTATAAATATCTCTAAATGTTAAATATTTACGTCTATAATTAGCTTGATAAATAATAACTTAAGGAAGCACTTTAGATATGAATACTAAATAAGTTCATCAAGAAAAAATATATAAGATAATCACTTTAATTTAACTATAAATCCATATTTCCTTTTAATAGATAAATATCCACTAGTTTTTTAATCGAGTAGTTTTGAGTTTAGTTATTAATCAATCATGAATTTACAATTAATTATCATTACAACAAAATGTCTTGCATTAATCGTGACCTAGAAACAAACAATTCCACTATCGTTTTTTGCTTTTTTGTTGGGTAGTTTCCAACTGAGCTCGCGGAATCCACTCTAAACTCGCGATTTTACAGAGTTTGAGTGAGTTTGTTCGAGTTTACACAATCCAACTCAAAAAATATTCTACTTGCGAATTAACTAGGTTCGAGGGTGTGGGAACTTTTAAGTCGTCGGAGTTTAAGAGTTGTATTGAAGACTCAAAGTCTAGAATTTGTATTTAGTTAATGTGTTAGGTTTTAGTTACTAATCAATCACACACAACTAATATTGAATAAAATTCCAAACTTCTACATGTCTACGTATAGGTAATAGGGAAAATTTTAACTTGTGCAATCCCATTCAAACTTCTTTAAAATTAGCATCGAAGGTTCTTTTACAAGAACAAAGATACTTATATGGTCAAAACTCTAATGATAAATTTTTAAAAAGTTTTATGTGTAATGTTAGGTTTTATTATGCTACTTGGAAAGATAAAGAAAGAATAGGCTTTAAGTCTCTCTAAATTTTGAATATTATTTGTATACTTAAAGTAGTTCGCAAATGATAGCTCAAGGAACATTTTTAAGTATATACACATTAAACATGGTTGTCAAGACCAAACATATATCAATCAGATGCATTATGGTCATATTGAGTTCCATATCTTCTTTAAACAATATAAAATCCATTAACTTTTTACCGAGTAGTTTAGGTTTAGTCGTTACTTAATCATAAATTCAAAACTAATCATTGAATAGAATGTAAAAATTTTATATATTTACATATAGGCCAACAAAGAAAGTTAACATTTTATGAAAATTCTCTTCAAACTCCTTTCAAATTAATTATTATGCTTCTTTAATGAGATCAAAAGGTTAGATTAAGATAACAATGCAGGATAGGTGGACGGTATAGGTCGACCCATCAAAAAAGGTGTTAGGGGCTGAGGTTTGTAGTTTATTGACCACTTTTGTAACGTCTCATTTAATTTATAAGTGTAATTAAAAGAAACGTCACACACAAATAGTACAACAGCGCAGTCTTGGGGTCCCTAACACAACCCCTACAAAGCTAGGCACACCACGATGCCAAAAGAAAACTAGCTGAAAAGTCTAACAGATGCAAGTAGAGTAATAAAGCATGTCGTAATACATGGGTCAAAGCCCTAAAGAAAAGCCCAAAGAAACTAAAGTCCAGCCCATGCAGATTATGCAGCAGAACCATCACCTCCATGTTGCCCACGGGTGTTCCTCGCATCTGCTCACATCAACAAGTTGATGATCATCGCAAAAGAGAGTACCTCACAGCAGAACACACAACCATAAAAGTAGGGTAAGCTAGAGCACAAAAGATCTCATCCATACAATCAGATATATTTTCACAATCTCATATACACATATCAATCAAGCATGTTATGACTTCTCAAACAATACACTAAGACACGACTCGACTCATCCGGATACATATAACCTGGTCGGATTCAGCGGATGCTTGCACTTGTGGTGGATACCTCTACTCACCCCCGAGCTGTGTGATATAAGTGTTACAATGAATCAATTTCCCTCACCACAAGGTTAGCCCTTAATGAATTTCAGGCCTCTTGCTACTCTCACCACAAGAATTAGTCTGCTCTAGGTGAGACTAACCGATTCCTTAGAGTGTCAGGATGCAACCTTACCTTGAATCCTTACCAAGTTATACAGATGGGGCACCACCATGGACACCCACTAACAGGGGCCATGGAATTACGTCCCGACCACTGAAGCACGACCCGGAAATTCTACCTAGGGATTTCCAAGGGAATTACGCATTGACACGGACCAAGCATACCAGATCAATCGATACAGATTTATTACACATACATATATACATCACATCCCATCTTTTGATAATTCACCCTTTTTCATTTCTCTCTCGGTGGTTCCATACTCAACCATTTCTCTCAAACCATAGTTATGGGATTTCAGTCCATGCCAATACCATGCCACTTTAACACTAACCACTTCGTACTATCCCGACCAGGATTTTATTCTCTTTTATTATTATCAAATATTATGTATTATGATGATATCTTAGGTTTTACTTTTCATCAAACACCTTTTGTACATATTTTTTCCTTCTCATGACTTATGCATATCTAATATGTTAGAAGTGGGTTTTAAACATAACTCAACCCCACAAAATCGACTTGTGAGATGAGGTTTGCACCCCACTTATATATTGTGAAATTGTCTTATCTCTAATCAATGTGAAACTTCCAACAATACTTGGAAGGATAAAGGTGGGTTAGTTTTCAAATCCCTCAAAATGTTGAATCTTATTTACATGCTCAAACTAGTTTAGAAAATGATAAGTCAAGAAATTTTTAGGTAAAAACTATTCACACTAAACATGTTTCCCAAGACAATGCATCTCAACGTGGTGCAACATATCTACTATGGTTCAAGTACGAAGTCATATTAAGTTTCATGTATCCAATTATTAAGATAAAAATCCACTAGTTTTCAATTTAATATATTAGGTTTTAGTTACTAATCAATCACACACAACTAATATTGAATAAAATTCCAAACTTCTACATGTCTACGTATAGGTAATAGGGAAAATTTTAACTTGTGCAATCCCATTCAAACTTCTTTAAAAT
>Ga0214544_1010415_pt1 | contig 13692 bp, 7 predicted proteins | sample CNSS3metaG_FD_160074 | JGI IMG/M metagenome (GOLD analysis project Ga0214544, IMG submission 160074) | Root nodule microbial communities from cowpea collected in UCLA plant growth center, Los Angeles, California, USA - CNSS3 | ecosystem: Host-associated > Plants > Roots > Nodule | place: USA...
CAACTTTTGTCTTTTCCCCTTCAAACTTGGGCTTGTACTCAAATAATATTGACAACACTTGTTGTAGAGCTTCTTTTGCTTTCTTTGCTCTAGACCTTGTCATAGGTCCTCCAAGTTCTTCAAGTGGATCCTTGTCTTTGCTCATTGTCACACCTCCATCACTACAAGATTACACAGAGAGTGAATACAAAACCAGGTATGCATGGTTCGTTGAGCTCCCGAGACTATGTTCTCTTGGTTGTTACGGAGTAACCAAAGAAGTGTGCATAATCACTAATGAAGAGCTCATTGCTTTAGACATGGGAATCCTTTTCATGCTCACCTGACAACTTAAACACAGAAAGAATCATATCATAGAGATTTTAAACACACAATAGGAGCGAAGTTCCAGTCACTATATGAAAACTTTACCGAAGAAATTTTATGTTTCAACCAAGCCCAAGCGTTAACTTGAGCAAGACTAAAAATCTCTTCAGTGTCAACTTTCTTTTGCTTAAAGATTACCTCATTCATATGTCTCCAAATTTCCCCAACTATAGCCAGCCCCATTCCTTTCCACATTGTGTTTTGCCTAGTGTTCAAGCTACTCGTATGAAAGTGTATCCTAGCTTGGTTGTGATGCACTGAGCTCACCCTTATCCAACTATTGAAATATTTGAAAAATTTTAAAGTTTTTGAAGTAAATTTTAAAGTTTTTAAAATGACTTGTTTGGATATACAAATTGTTTGGATATACAAATTAAAAGGAAATTGAAATTGAAAATTTTTAAAATATTTCAATTAACTAAAGTAATAGAGTTTAAAATTTATTAAAGAAAGGAATAAAATTGAAATTCCACAAATTATGAAATTTTTTATTGGTTAGGACGAAAGAAGTTTGTGCAGGTCCAAAAAGTAAACTCGTATTGACCTTCAACTCGGATCGAGTAGTCTTAACATCAAATTTGGATCGACTCGGCTTGACTATGAGCCTGAGTCAACTTGATTCGACCTTCTACTAAATTTGACTCGTCTTCAAAATCAACTTTTCTCGACCTTTTGTCTAGTCTACTCAACTCGACATTCTACCTAACTCGATTCAGCTTGACCTTTTAATTCGAGTCGATTGAGCATGATCTTCGTTCTAGGTGATGTGACTCTACTTTTGACCTGAACCTACTCAGCTCAACCTTTGAAATGTGCCTACTCGACTTGACGTTTTGCTAGTCCTAAATCGTCTAAAACTTCAACCAAGGTTGATTAATCTCGACTTAGGTTGAGTTTCGACCAAAGCAGACATGTCTCAACCTCTAGCTTGGACCAATTGGTCTCAAGTGACTTGACACGACCTTCGACTTGGGCCTACTCAGTGTACCCTTTAGTGTGGGCCTACTCAACTTGACCTTCAGCTTGTGGTGACTTATCTCGAACATCGAACATGATCGACTTGTCTCGACCTTCGGCCAAGGTTGGTTCATCTTGAGCTTTAGTTAGGTCGACTCAGCTTGATCTTTTGCTCAAGTCGACTTGGATCTCCCTTTCGATTCATGTAGGATATGCTTGACCATCAGCACAAACTGACATTGTATCGAACTTCTCGACCTTCGTCCAACTTTGACTCATCTAATGGTTGACTCATCTTGATATTCGGCCAAGGCCAACTTATCTCAACCTTCGGTCAGACTAACTCTTCTCGACCTACAACTAGTGCTAACTAGTGCCAATCTCTGGCCCGGACCGACTAATTTCAACCTTTGGCTAGGGTCGTTTAGTCTCGACCTTTGGCTAGGGCCAACTCGGCTAGACCCAACTCGGCTAGACCTTCCACCCAAGTCAACTCGGCTCAGCCTTTTGCCCTAGTTAACTTGGTTTGACCTTTTAAACTCAAACAGTCATAGCTCAACTTTCGACGTTGTAAGCCGAACCAATTCAGCCTTGGATGAATGACGGGTGGAGTCAACTATTGTCGAGGTGTAGACGAGTTGTCTTGCGTCGAAGGTCGGGAGAAGTAGACCCATGTTGAAGATCAAACCGAATGAGTTTCGATCCAAAGGTCGAGCTAAATATTTTTAAAATAGAATTTTACATTAAAAAAGGGAAATTAATTTGATTTAACAAAATAAGAGAATTGAAATTCAAGATATTTCAATTACTCCATCAGACAAACTATTTAAAATAAAGTGAAAATAATTCAATTGTATCTCTAAGACACACATTTGATAATTTTTTAATATTTTTATTAGTTATTTATTTTATCATGTAGAATACTATTTTGATATATTTTATATAATTATTTTTTTATTTTTTTAACTCATTGTCATACTATAATTTTATCATTATAATTTTATATATAAATTTTGTTTACTACAATATAAAAATATATTTGCCATGAATTTCTTTTTATCACTATCCAACATATGTTGAAGTTCAAAAGATATAAGATATATACTAAAATTTTATTATTATTAGTTTAATCTCTGTTCTTTACATGATTTTGGTCAAGTGATATATTATAACTTTTATTAGTGTATAAAAAAGATATTAATTAGAATTAAAAAAATTGAAGTAAACATACATTTAAAATATATTTTAATTTGAATATTTATTTTTCTTTTATATATTTTTAAAAATATTTTTAAATTTTATCAACTATGCTTCACTAATGTTTGCAAATTTAATAAATGTTTTGACTCTCATGAAATTTTGTTTTGTATCCTAATTTGAAATGTATACAATTATAATTTTTCTAAATATTTGATATCGAAGAAACAATCATTCTCTTAATATTGAATATTTGATAATATTATGTTTCATTTATCGTAATTTTTTATTATTTTATAAAAATTAATTAATATTGAAACAGTAAGAAAGCGGATTCGAGTACGAGTAAAAGTATATACTCGTTATCCGGTGGGGATGAGACAAAATTTTGATACCTGTTAGATTTTGGTTTGGGGATGAATTTTCTCGACATGGGTATGGGATAGTTAAACCTATCCTTGCCCCTTTTATGTTGTCATCCGTAATCGCACACATAAACACTTCCAAAATAATTAAAAAATTAATATTTAAAATATAAACACTCAAAATACACACATCAAGAATCAAACCCATGACCAGCAATCTATAACTAAGGCTTAACCAACTGTGTTACACTTCACTTCTTTAAAATTATTTATTTATTAATTTAAATCATACTCCTCACTTCCAATTACCACTCTTGAAAAATAATTATTTTTCTTGGGTCTTACACTCACAACCAGGGAGTTTTGAGTGAACCACCTAAAGCCACCACTATTACCCAAGATCAACACCACGTCACACGTATGTCCCGAAACATAGCAACCACAGCTCATCCAACATGCATTCCATCATTTTTGCATATAACAAATACAAGCATTATTATACTTCTGCAAGCATGTGTTTCATATCATCATCTACATCATGTTTCAAGGAATACATCTCATAATAGAACAATCACACAAGAATCAATCAACAAACAATCAATCAAACAAGATATTACCTTACCTCATAAGGACTCAACTTCTCTACAACCACACGACCATGCAGATACAAATCCACTAGCTTATTCTACACAAATAAAAACCTTGGATCAAAGGTTTGAGCATACACCATGAGATCTTTAACACCTAGAGACTTGTTTTCACCTTAAGAACAACACAAGCAAGCATGTTTTGACTACATGCAATCAATTCCCACACTCAAAACCACTAACAATTCCACTTCGAAATTTTGATATGAAAGCTTTTCTCACCACAAACACATAATTACTCTTTGATCTTGAATCAATTGAGCTCCCCACAATAAGCTCTAGAGAGAATTACAAGGGCGATATTCTAGAGAAAAGTATAATTACTAAATAATCCATCTTAGTGTTAGAGATTTTTTACTTAACCATGAGTCTTCAAAAACATACCAATCATAGAGTTGCACGTATTTAGTTTCCAAACTCTCAAGAACACTTGTCCTCTTATCCATGACTTACTACTCCACTACAACCCTCGCTTCAGCAAACCACCTTCAGAACGTGACCATCATGCACTGAAACAACTCAGTGCACCATAATGTCCACTATAAAAATATTGAAATTACCGACGGAATTTTACCGACGAATATGCTTTAGTCAATAAATTTAAATTACCGATGAATTTTACCAACAAATTTTCATATTTTAATTACTGATGGATTTCTTCGTCGGTAACACAAATTTTATTTATCGACAAAAAAATCTATCGATAAAATCCAGTGGCAATTCAATTTTTTTTACTAACAAATTTATTGAGAGATTTATTCGTCGGTAAAAGAAGCGGGGCATTTGCCGCACAAATTTGTATTGTCGATAGATTTTTTCGTCGATAAAAGTCGTCAGTACTTACATAACTTAAAATCCATCGATAATTTATATTTTTTTATCGGCGAATTTGTCGTCGGATTTATCCGTCGGTAAAAGAAGTGGGAATTTTCCAGCCCAAATCTCACCTTAAAGGAAGACGAGGAAAAGAAGAAAAGCAAAAGAGAAGAAGAAGAACGAGTAGAAGAAGGAGAAGGAGAAGAAGGAGAAGGAGAAGAAGAAGGAGAAGGAGAAGGAGGAGAAGGAGGAGAAGAAGAAGAAGGAGAATATGAAGGAGAAGAAGGAGGAGCAAGGAGAAGAAGAAGAAGAAGACGATGGCGGAGACGGTGACAATGACAACGAAGAAGAAGAAAACGAAAAAAAAATGAAAGAGGGAGGAGGAAGAAGATGAACAGTGCACGTTATTTACCGACAGATTTTTTAGTAATTATCGACGAATTTTTTCAGTTAATAAGTACCAACGGATTTTTTGACGATAATTACTGACGAATTTTATCGACAAATTTTTTCGTCGGTAATTACTGACGGATTTTTTTTGTCGGTAAATATGTCTATAATTACTGACAGATTTTCCCATCGATAATTACCTACAGAACATGATTTTCGTCTGTAAAATTTTACCGACAAGAGTTTTACTTACAGATTTTTGATTGTTGATAATTCGTTGGTAATGTTGATTTAGTAACGTGTTTTGACCATTATCGTTGGATTTTGACTGTCGGTAATATCAATTTTTCTTGTATTTATTTATAACGTCTAATGCTACTACAGTAGACACACTGTAACCCATACATGTTTGCTAGACTCAAGGCGCCTCCTCGTCTAACCCTGAATTCGCTTAACCCTGAAGTCTGCTAGCCTCAAGGTGAGTGACTCCCTTGGTCCTTATAAAGGTTGATGTGAAGAAGAAGACACATAGAAACAATGTTTAGGTCTATTTATTTAATGTTAGGTTGAGATGTGGATGAGTTGAATGGCAAAGACAAGAATGCCAAAGTGTTTATGATTATTTTCTTGACATTAGGGTTGAGATGTAGTAGAGGTGAATGTTAGAGGCAATTGATGATGAGAATGACATAATATCGTCTTGAGAATGTTAGATTATGATCACTACAAGAATATTGACAAATAGTGTCGGCCAAAATGGAATCTAGTAGTAGATAGTTACGATTGTAAAACAAGTATAATAGTGAATCTTGAGTTGAATTTAAAATCATTCATACTAAACCCATAACCTAAATCATATAAGAGTAAGTTAGTTTGAGTAACTTAAGTTGTATAAGAGTATGTTAATTTAGGTAAAGGTTAAGTTTTTCAAGATCATAAATAAATCAAATCTAATTGTGTTGGATCATCGGGTAACTCAACCCAATGAACATCCCTAAGGAACCATAGACATGTTTGAGTGTTTGTTTACAATGCTAAATTAAAATTAACTTGAACTATAAAAGGTACATAAAAGTTACAGAGATTTAGCCTTTTTAGCCATCAAAACCAGAGTTTTGTACGATACAAATGCTAAGTCAAACGTAGTTATATTTACAAACTATAGTTTATGCATAATTTTATTTGCTTACCGTTGTTTTTAGTTTAACAAACTAGGATGTGGACGGAATCTGATTAGAAAATGGCCATTTATTTGCAAACCAATATAGAGAGCAATTTATATTGCTAGTTCACATAAACCTAAAGAAAATATGGAGACATTTCAGTAACTATTGCTTTAGGGACACACAATTTACTGCATTCTTTTGCTAGCTACAATAGTCATGTAATTTAATTAATACCTCTAACAAACTAACACAATATTTCAGATGTCCATAGCATTGAGTTCTACGTATTAAAGAAGTTGAAGACATTGAACTTAGCTGACAATAATTTTGACAAGGGAATATTTAAGTCCTTCGCTGGTTTCCCCACTCTCAGATCTTTGAACCTAGGTTTTAATCCAATCAAAGGGGATCTTGATGACAAAGGTATGTTAAGTCTACTTGGTTATTTAATTCTTTAACTTTGATTGCTGCATTTGAAGTATGAATTAAGAGTATATATAAGCTAATAATGTGCCTAAATAATCTCTTTTATTCTTTTCTGAAGTTTTGTCTGATCTAAGCAAACTGGAATTTCTTGGACTACGTAACGCAGATATTAATGGAATTTTACCAAATCAAGGTGAGCATGTATCATCTATGTGATTCTTTTTCTGCTTGTTTACAATCTATGTAAGTTAGGTAGCATATACTTTAAGTGTAATATTATTGTAAGAGTTTAGTAAATATACTTGTTGCATTATCAATCAATAAAAAATCACTCATAATTTAAGGTAGTTGTGGTAAAAATAAAACATTTTAAGGACATAGTAAAGAATGCTTAGTTTTTTTTTTTCTTTTAAATAGCATAACTTGACACTGTTTGAATGTAGGTTTATGTAAAATGAAGCAACTTCAGATGCTTGATCTATCACTAAATAATTTAAGAGGAACTTTGGATACATGCCTTGGCAATTTGACATCACTTCGCTATGTTGATTTGTCCTTCAACTTCTTGAGTGGGAATGTGACACCCTTTATTGCTCGACTAACATCTATCGAGCATCTTGGCATTGCATTCAATAGATTTGAGGGTATATTCCCATTCAACATTTTTTCCAACCATTCAAAGCTTAAGGAATTACTAATTGGCAATATGAAAGTGGAAACTAAAAATCCGCCTTGGGTTGCATCATTTCAGTTGGAAGTACTGCAAATTTGCGATTGTGAGTTAAATTTGCCAACAAAAATTCCAACTTTCCTTTCAAATCAAAGTAGATTGAGAATGCTTGATTTATCAGGAAATAACCTGGTTGGTAAGTTTCCTAGCTTGTTGCTCATGAACAACCCAAATTTACAAGAGGTCTATTTATTTCATAATTCTTTTACTGGACCTTTAGAACTACCCTTTGATCAAAATCATCGCATGGATCAAACAAAAGTGTTTTCCATATCGAACAATAAATTGCTAGGCAATCTCCCCTACAACGTTGGATTCTTCTTCCCCCGTTTGGAGACTTTGGATGTCTCAAACAATAAGTTTGATGGTCCTATTCCAGCTTCAATAGGAGAGATGTCAAGCTTAGTGGAATTGTTTCTAGGGAGCAATAACTTTTCTGGCAATGTACCTGACCACATTCTTAACAGATGCTTCTCATTACAAACATTGATGATGGACAATAACCATCTCAATGGAACACTATTGAGTGCGATCAGAAAGCTTTGGCTTACGGGCCTAACTGCATCAAGGAACAACATTGAAGGAGCAATAACAGATGAATGGTGCCAACATGAGTTGTTTATGTTAGACATATCTCACAATAAGTTCTCTCGTTCCCTGCCCTCTTGCTTCAAAATGCCAGCATACTTGTTCCTTCAGGGAAACAATTTTACAGGCATGATACCTGAATTATTCATGAGCAACCACTCTAAAGCAACAGTCATTGATTTTAGTGAAAACAAGTTTACTGGAACAATTCCTGATAGTGTATACAAGCTTTGGTCTTTAAGATTTCTTTTATTGGCAGGTAATCACTTGCAAGGCCAAATTTCCAGTCAAATATGCCAATTAAAACTTATCAATATCTTAGACCTTTCCAAAAATAATTTCAGTGGGTCCATACCTACTTGCTTCAGTAATATGTCGTTTGGAAATGTTACCACTCCCTTATATATTACTGATAGGCCTAAGTTTGGCCCTAGACCTGATATTGCAGTAATACAACTAATAACAAAAAATTTGTATCTTTCCTACCGAAGTGATAGATTTCAATTATTGTCAGAATTAGATTTGTCATGTAATGAATTGACAGGAGAGATTCCACACCAGTTAGGAGATCTGCATGGCCTTCATTCTCTCAACTTATCTCACAACCATCTAAATGGTCTCATCCCAGAGACCTTCCAGAAGCTTGAAAACATAGAGAGTTTAGATATTTCATATAACAACCTAAGTGGACAAATCCCTCTAAAGTTATCGGACTTGCACTATTTGGCTGTCTTCAATGTTTCCTACAACAATTTATCAGGCAAAGCACTTGACAAGGGACAATTTTGTACCTTTGATGGGAGCAGCTACAAAGGAAATCCATATCTTACTTGGACTGACTGTAACAGTCACAGTTCAAAATCACCACTACTACCAACTCTATTACGTGATTATGAAGAAGAAAAAGAAGAAGAAAGCTTTGAAATTGATTTCAATGCATTCTGTTGGAGTTTTGGTACATTTTATGTCATGGCACTCGTAGCGTTGGTGACACTCCTTTGGATCAATCCTCATTGGCGGAGAGTGTGGTTTGATTTTGTCCAAGTGTGCCTTCATAATTGTTTTGGTCAATTTCTTCATGGTTTACGGGAAGTTGTGAAATAACTGGCTATTGTTAGATATGTTACTTTTATCAATCATGATAAGTTTGTAGTTTGTTTTGGAGTTTTTATTAAGTTCCTCAAATTCTGGTAATGTGTATTATAATGTTTTCATGTGGTTGTTTAATACAAAACATATATCAATACAATATTTTCCTGTGAGAACTCGCCAACCTTTTTCGAAAAACAACTCGCATTAAGTTCCTTACTTTTTTTGTTTGGGACTTTTCATTAAATTCCTCTCATTTAAATATCGTTAAAACAAAAGAACTATCGATAAATAATGATGTCTTAACCTTTCGGAGTTATGTCACGAGCACACGAGCGAGTAGGGGTTTTATACTTACAAAAAGAAAATTCTTAATATTTTAAAACCGTTAATGACTTAAGAATAACCTAGTTATTATTTAATAAGTAAATGGATTTTTATTTATAAAAGTGTATCTTCTTTCATTAATATCTGAATTTAATAGGTTGCAATATTTATAAGAATTTAAGAAATCCAACCCAAACCAGATCATATTTGCATCATATTTTTGAATCCAAAATTTCTTCTACAACACTAATATCGATTTTTATAAATCTAAGTTCAAATATTTGAATCATGTTTTTAATTAAATCCAAATATTTGAATCAAGATTAAATTTAAATTTCTAGATCTATATTTTTTAATAATTTTTTTTATAATTCTAATTCTAAATGAAAATATATTTATTTTTAAAAAAAATAAAGTAACTAATATTAAAAAATATATAATATTATAATTTAATATTATAAAAAGCTAAAGATAATATATTGTATAAATTCTTAACACTAAAAAAGACTAAAACCGTCTAAATATCCATATAATATCAACCAAGAAGAAAAACTCAAAACAATTTACAATTAGAAAATTGTAAATTGAAGCTGGACATTGCCTTTTTCCATTACAAGTCCTCGTTAGCTACATTAAATAAATGTATTTCATTCACAGTTTCAGTACCTTACGCTGTTCCTATCTTCTTTTAGACTAAATCTAACAAATTAAGGTATAATGACATTTTGTTAATTTTTATAATTTTAGATGATATTTTTTAATTAATTTTGAAATATATAAAAATTAAAAAGATTAAAAAATAAAAAAAATCACTTAAAAAAATATCATCTCAAATTATAATAAAAAAGGTTATCAAATTTTAATTGTTAAAATATTATTTTTTGAAAACAATAGACTGTTGTTCATATGCTATCACATCTCTATCTCTTTAACCGCTCCTGATTCCGAGGCTTTGGTTGGTGTACAATAAAGATTAGATAACTATACGAGAAATTATAACTATTGCAAATTAAGGACATCACTAGAAGATTTCCTAAGTTAAAACAAAATCATGGAAAGCACCGCAAAAGAAAATATCTGCTGATTATCAAATACTCAATATATTTTTTTTATTAAATATTTAAAAAGAAATTATAATTATATACGTTTTAAATTATAAGTTAGAATACCGAACAAAATTGTATGAGAATTAAAAATTTATTAAATTTATAAACATTAATGGAATCTAATTGATTATATTTAAAAATATTAAAAAAATATAAAAGTAAAATAAATATTAAAATTAAAATATATTTTAAAAAGTCTGTTTACTTCAATTTATTACATTCTAATGAATCTCTTTTATACATTAATAAAAATTATAATACATTACTTCATCAAACTCATGCAAAAAAATATATTAAACTAATCATAATAAAATTTTAACATGGATATTGTATTGTATCTTTTGAACCTCAATATATGTTCGATGGTGATAAAAAAATTCATGACAATTACATTAAATTTTTATATTATAGTAAATAAAATTTATTTATACAATTATAATGACAAAATTAGATATAGTATGATTGATAATGAGTTAGAAAATAAAAAATAATTATATAAAATATATCAAAATTAATAACCCTAATTAAAGAAAATGGCACACAGAAAATATAAGAGGCAAAGTCCTAGAGTATAGACATTACTCCTTACAGTTACCGAAAATAAACCAGAATAGAAATTAAGGCACACCACGATGCCAGCAACCAAAATAGTGTAAGGGATCGAAAGTATACAAAAGAAGGTGCAAAAACAAGACAATACATGGGACATAGCCCTAAAAGAAAGCTGGAATCCAATCCAGAGAGGCTATGCAGCAGAATCACCATTTCCCTGTTGACCACAAGGATTTCTCGCATCTGCTAACATCAATAAATTGATGATCATCGCAAAGAGAGAAGACCACACACATAACCATCAAAAAAGCAAAGGGTAAGCTAGAACAAAAAACGGTTTATCATACAGTTACATACATCTTCATAGTCCAAAATACATATATCAACCAATCATGTTATGACTTGCAAACAACACAATAAGACTCAAGACACGACACATTCGGATACATATAATTAGTCAGATTCAGCGAATGCTTGCACTTGTGCTGGCCTTTACTGCTCTACCGAGCTAATTGTTATAGAGTTTCATCCCCCCACGCACATGGTTAGCCTTAAAGTATTCTAGGCCTCCTGCTACTCTCACCACTGGAGTCAGTAACATGAACTCCCACTAATAGGGGTCATGGAATTACGTCCTAACCGATTGAGGCACCACCATGAGATCTCACCTAGAGATTCATGGAATTACGCCCTGACCAATGAGGCACCACCCACGAAACTATCATGGGATTACATTCTAGCCATACCAACATCATGTTCCATCAATACATATAGAACCATTTCCCATGCCAATTCCATACCACTTTTATAACCAACCATCTCATACAGGTCACATGCCAAGATCATGTAAAACTCATCATTCCATCCCATATAATCAGATCTTACATGCATATTCATATACTTCATACTTTAAATAGGGTAATCCAAACCAAGCTTACAATTAACAACCAAAAGCATGAAAAGAATAGCCATGGAGCAAATTCCTGCACCAGTCTCGCTCAAGCCAAGGACCCTCGCTCAGGCAAAAGAGGCCTTTCGCTCAAGCTACAAGTCATCGCTTAGGCGAGACTGCTAATAGAGAGCCCTGCAAGACTCACGAGTTCTCGCTTAAGCGACCGCTTGAGCGAGGCCACCCCTCGCCTAGGCTACAACTATAGCGACGTGCCTCAAGCTCCCACACGTTCTCGCTTAGGCAAGCCCCTCTCGCCTAAGCGAGATAGTACCTGGCTCAAAACGAGAGCTCTCTGCCTAAGCGAGAGCTAGAGTATGAACCTGGGCCTGTTTCTGCTAGTCTCGCCTAGGCGAGACAGGCTCGCTTGGGGGAAAACATAAGATATCACCATTGTTCTCCCTGCAACAACCATACATACATATCCAAACAACACAACCAGGCATCCCATACATTCACAGTAGCACACAAGCCTAAGAATTATGAAATAGTATCAAGACAAGCAAAAATCAAATTAAATAAGTAAGCCCTAGCTTCCCTTACCTGGAAAAAGGCTAGTACGAGACTTCGACACCAAACAGCAAGCACAATAGTTCTAAGAACAGGTCTAAAAGCTGGAAAACAAACAGTGGAACAAAACAAGAACGGGGTTACCACGAAACCCTAACTGGAATTACGAAAATGTGATTGGGGAAGAACCAATATAAGCTAAGAAGTAACTTACGTGAATTAGAGAACGAGACTGAGCTAGCGATGGCGGAGGTCCAAACCCTAGCAGAGGTTCTGTGGAGAGAAAAAGGAAAGGATGAGAGCACTGATTTTGACAAGTGAGTGCAGAATGAGGGACCTTGGCTGCTTTAGGGGCCTTGATACTCTATGGGTGTAAGACCCGTAGAATTTAATTAATTAAATAAATAATTAATTAATAAATACAGGAGGGGAAATAATTATGACATTAAATTATGGTTGGTATGATGTGGAAAAGTGCTAGCTCATGTGGTTGAGAGCACTTTGATTGTGCGAGAGGACTTGGGTTCGAGTCCTATGTATGCTAACTTTTGATGTTATGGTTTTATTATTAAATCTATGAAAACAGGTTCTTCTATATTATGATAATTGAATTGTGATTTCTAGCATGAAATATGAATTGGCATGATGGTTTGATATTGATTTGGCAATTGCATGGTTATGGGTTCAAGCCTTGGAAAGCTTACATTAATTTTACATTTTTTTGGGCATTTTGGATTTGACTTGAATATGAAAGGGTTGGGAAGAAACCCTAGTGGTATGGCAGCCGAGAGGCGGCTGGAAAGGAGCCATAATGGTTTGGTAAATGATAATAAACTCCATTCAATAAGTAATTTTCGTTTTAAAACATTGGCATAGTTTTAGGGCACCTTTAAAAGGCTATAGTGAGGTAGAGAGAAGGGTTTGGCAATCTGGAAATTTGACTTACAGAGAGAGCACGAAAATTCTGGAATTTGGTGAGGTTTGGGAGAGATTGAGAGGTTGAAAAGAGCGGAACCAAGGAGGGCTAGGGTGCGAAGGAGAACTATCCAAAGTTTCAAGGGTTAAAGCTTAAAAGGATCCAGGTTAGGGGAGCTTTTATACGTTAGAATTTTTATAAGTGCATTTGAATTGATAGATATATGTATAATTGTGATTATTGTTCGTTTCTGGTTGAATCTTTGTGTTTCTGGAAAATTTCCAGAAATCGCCTAGCGGGCTGTTCATAGCCGCCAGGCAGTGCATGTAAATATATGTGATCTGGGTTCCTGGACGAGGAACCGCCTGGCGGCACGCTCCCGGCCGCCAGGCGCTGCGTGAAGTTTTACATTTTCTGGGTTTCGCTGATGAACTGCCGGGCGGTGATGAATTTCCGCCAGGCGATGCGAGTCTGTTGGGCTCGATTTCTGGTGATTTTGGGTGTTGTTGGATTGAGTTGATCGGGAAAAACAACGGGATAGTGGTTACTGGAAGTTCTAAATTGTTTTCCATTGATTTTGATCGTAATGAAAGGT
>Ga0214544_1010416_pt1 | contig 13692 bp, 7 predicted proteins | sample CNSS3metaG_FD_160074 | JGI IMG/M metagenome (GOLD analysis project Ga0214544, IMG submission 160074) | Root nodule microbial communities from cowpea collected in UCLA plant growth center, Los Angeles, California, USA - CNSS3 | ecosystem: Host-associated > Plants > Roots > Nodule | place: USA...
ACTAAAAAATCTTAATATATATTTGCGAACGTGTACTAACATGTTTAATCAAAGAATTTACTGTTTGCAAAAATTAAAATTGTTTAAATTGAGTTACACATACATGTTTTTTCACAATACAAATTTATGTTATGTAGATGCAAATTCGGCAAATTCCAAGAGAAGCATTTGATCATATACATATTCTGAATCCCATCATTGTGTCCCCAAATAGGCATACATTTACATTTAGATAAAAATAAATAAAAAACAAGCCAAAACAAAATTTCTAAAAAAAAAAACAAGGCAGAACAACCTTCACCCCCTATTTAAAAAACCAAAAACACGTTTCAAATTCCAATCAAAGATAAAAAAAAAACGACAGTAATCCCAGGATAACTATAAAAAAAATGCTAGCCCACAAGAATGCTCTCTAAAACCCTAGTGAAATTAGGCGACACAGCCTTCCCTTCGACGAAGAGGAAGAAGCTGGAGACTCCTATGACCTTGTGGTAAAAGATCCACAGCAACGTTTGCTCCAGCCCCGCGGAGGTGCTGGTGGTGACAACGAATTCCAAAAATTAAGAGTCAACAAGGGAGAATCAGAAGTCCGAAATTCTCTAAAGAACGATGATAATAATGACAGTAGTATAACACAAAGGGTTTATGATAGGGTAGGGGACCTTGGGCAAGAGGTGGGGGGAGAAATCAAAGTTCCAGTCGCGGAAGTAGGGGAAAGAGGGGTTGAGAGATCGGGAGAGAGGGTTGGAACAAAAAAAAGCTAAAAAATTTAAGAAACGGATGTGGAAATCCGTTTTGTAAAAAAAAAAGCCAAAAAATAACGAAACAGATAACAAGATCCGTTTCAGAAAAATGTGAAACGGATGTTGATATTCGTTTTATTAAAAAACAAAAAAAAAATGAAACGGATGTCAACATCCGTTTCACATTTTTCTGAAACGGATCTCAACATCCGTAATAAAAAACAAAAAAAAAAATACAATGGATACCATTTCATATTTTCCTGAAACGGATCTCGACATCCGTTTCACACAAAAAAAAAAGAAAAAAAAATTACAAAACAGATTTTAACAAACAACATTCCAACATTCAAATCAAATTCCAACATTCAATATGATGATGATTAAAGTGGAAGCAGATTAACCTGGCAGAAAAGAGAGGATGACATTTCAAAAATAAAACTAATGAAACAACAAACCCTAAACGGTGTGGAGATATCTCTAAACGGTGCAGAAATATTTGGGGTGCAAAGCTCTGCAAAGCAAGAATACACCGAATCGTTGACTGTAGTAAATACTATTTACTGCTTTCACCAACCTGCCATGTAAAAATTTATTAGGGGTAAAACAGGAGTACTGGAGAAGGCTTCGGGGTACAGGGAGAAGACCCCTGGGACAAAATCGGTAATAAATGATAATAAACCATGAGTTTGCGTTATACATTTGGAAATAGAATAAACTGAACAGGTGAGGAGAGAATATAAAAAATATTTTAATTTTGTTTTCGTATCATCTCTAACTCAAGTAAAATTTAAGTTAAATTTAATTTTACAAAACTAACTCATGATAAAGTTTTCTCTACTTATATATTATAATTTTATCTATTTTATTTTTATTTTATTTTTAGTCGAGACAGAACCTTTAAAACATTCTTTCACGCTTGAATACAGAATCTTTAACATATTCTTTCATGCTTAAATGATTTTGACATCACGCTTAAATACAGAACCTTTAAGTTTAATGTAGTGTAAAATATTCCTATGTTGTTATCTAGTATTGACAGGTTTTTTTTTCCCACACTACAAGAGTGTCTTTTGTCTCCTTCAAAATAAAAATACTCAAATTATAAAGTAAACTTTCTTGTAACACTTTGAGATAGAAAAATGTAATCCCCTTTCCTTTAGAAATATCTAAATTATATTTCTTGTTCTTGTCTTAATATTCCTTCTTTGAACTACAGTCATTAAAATATTTAGTAAATGAGAAGTATTGTGAAATATTTGTATGAACGTTCTAGCTGAATTATTAAAAAAATCAAAAGTTGAAAATAGTGAGTATGTGAGCTTATCCAATCCATTAATACAATTTTTCCAAGGCTGATTTGTATGAATTTGCATTTCAAGATTTTTTAAAACAAATTTAGGTTATGTATGAGCCATTTTAATTTGGATTTATCATGCACTCTTTTAAAAAGTATAATTTTTCTTTAATAATTGATTATTGTTAGTAAAAACAAACTTAATAGTTAGCATTTTATTAAATATGTTTTATATAATAATATTATTTATTTTAAACATATCATAAAATATACCTTATTATAAATTCATATTTCTTGTATTCTATACTTTGTATAATGTTAATGTTAATATTCTATTTTAAAAACATTAGGTTGAGTCTGCCTCGTCTCACATATGACTTTATTAAAATCTTAAACCTTCCCCAACCTATCCTAGAATACTACACGATAAAAGTTTTAAAATGTTGAATTTTTAAATTTACACTACAAATTTATTCAAAAATCACTAACGTAACATTTATGAGGATTTGAGGTGTGGCAATTGTTTTTAAAGAGGAATGTAGTGAATTTTTTTTTGAAGATAAATTTTAAAATATTCTATTTGTACATTTTTTTTTAATTTTTGATTGGTGAGTTTTGTATGATATAAAATTTAATCAATTTCCTTTTGAAAATTCTGGGTAAGAAATGAGAATTTAAGGACAGTAAGTTAAGAAAACGAATAGAGAATAACCTCATTTAAAACAATTTAGAAGTAGAAAAACATAATTGAATATAAGAGTTTGAGCAACTAAAATTATATACAATTTAAAGGAGACAATGGCACATTAAATTTATTTCATTAACAAAAAATCCATTCGAAGAACATTTTAGCAAAAACAATCTCCTTAAAGCTCTAAGTTACATCTTGTATTTAAAATGTACATAAAATGATTTGGATAAAAAGTTCCAAATTTCGTGCCAAAACATGTTTTCTGACCACATCAATATAAAAACGTTAACTACAGAAGATAAATTAACTAAAAAGAAAAGAGAAGAAAACATTAAAAGATGTGTTTACTACAAGACAAAACCTTAATATGTAAGAATTTGAAACTAGAAAAGTGTTTTTCTCATGTTAAAAACAAATGATTTTACTGCATTAAAAGCATCACATTACTCTTACTACATAATCTAATGTGATAAATAGTAAAAATTTTAATAAAACTACCAAATAAATTTTCATTCTCAAGAAGCCTGTAAATAATGATTTTGTGTTACCACGAAGACTTTTTATGTTCAAAATATTGAAGGACACTATGATGGTGCTAAAGAATTAATCACATGTAGCATATCAGATACCAATTACAGTTCCCATGATACAACAACTCTGTTCACTGTCTATGATTGCTATGGCTCATAACAAGTACCTACTTTTGACCACACATTCCAAATTGGTAGGAGCAATGCACGACAATAAGACAACAATTTTTGGTTTGGTTTTTCCACATTTCACATATTTCTTGTTGTTTTCTACAATTGAACTTATTGCTGCCAATCACTGGGGTCACGTCCTCTTCAACAGGAAACCCAGAATGATGCCAATGATGCCAACAAGAACTACGTACATGAACGGTATGCCACCGCCGCTGCGCCGACTGCCGACTTGGCGCCTCAAAAGCTCCTGTCATGGAACATTCCAAACAAGTTCATAGTTTTTTCATGATTATGTACAATGTAGATAATTGTACTATGATGTCATTATTGACTTCATCAAACATTTAACCATCATGGCAAGTGATGATTACAACTTGACTGCACTACTAATAATACAAGTATGAAAGTGATAAAGAATCTCTGGTGTTCAGAAAAGAAGAATATAGATAGAATCAAGAACATATAGGACCAAACAAGTATCATGGTTTCTTACTTAGTAATCAAAAGATTCAAAACATAATATGCATCCCACGTTGACTAGAGATAGGGTGATTTTATAGTATATAAGTGGGTGCAAACCTTACCTTATAAGCCTGTTTTATAGGATTGAGTTAGGTTTAAAGTTCACTTTTTAACACTATGATTTCAATGGAAAGAGTCAACTATAGGATACAGCAACAAGTCATCTAAATAATTCTCCTTTCTATTTCTATGGAAGGTGCTAAAATAGCTAGGCATAGAAAACTATAAGCAAAATGTAAGGAGATTGATTAAGGAGGTTGGATTATTTCAGGATGTTCATTAATTTTTCAGGGTTGATTTTGAAACTATCCAACAACCATACTCATATACTCAGTTTAGCAAAATGAATAATAGAACTAAGCCTAACAAGAAACTGAACCAGAAGCTTTGAAGAATCACACATTAATCACTCAAAATCAGACAAGGATTTTAAGGAATTCTGATACGCTTGGATTCATGAACACATGGTTAAGATTAATTAATCTTTCCCAAATTGTAAATTCAGAAATACTGAGATGGATTTTGAATTCAGTTCATCCTAATAGTTGGATAACATAGCAAGAGAAAACAATTAGAAGCATTGAAAGGGTGTGCCATCATAGGATAAACATTTAACATAATACATGTATATAAACAGGCTGTAATACATTTAGATGTATTTTCAGAATGAATTCCATACCAGTTCTTGCTGAAGTCTTTTGTTTTGCTCAATAGCATAATTCCTCTCCTCAGTTACCTTTGAAATATGAGTTCTTGCCTGAAACAAAAACATGTTCAAAATGAGCACCATTTTTCTTTATTTCATATCTCCAAAGCTCTTCTTTGAGGCAATTAAGATAACTTCTTCAATAATAATATGGTTATCAATGCAAAAAAATGACTTGAATCAACCCACTTCAAAAAGTTTATCATGAGGAGCATTCAGAAACCCAGAGAAAATTACAGCATCACATGGCTATGAAATAATGATTACTGTTAAAAGGTCAAAACAGAGATATAAATAATAAACTAAGGCATAGATACCAGAGCTTATAAATTTAAAAACATTAGAAAGGTACTTCTAACATCTAAAAACTACATTAGAGTTATCACTATATTTGATGACATATATTTCTACAATTGCATGAAAATTGGTCCTGCTGGTTTGGGATCAAAAGGAGATGTTATTGCAGGCATGTTTGGGTTGGGTTAATAAGCAACAGAAAGCATTAGCTTCTCCCAAATTAAAAAGTATCATGTGCACCACAACAGAATGATAGAAATTATGATGTTAACCACATTTCTTTTTAATTGAAGAACAAAATTATAATTGCATGCTACCTCAAAAGAAGTGTCCTGATGCTCACCCCGCTCATTGAAAGCTTTTGAAGCCTACCGAAAATGGCCACAACAAATAGTTAACCAAAAAGATGAAAATTTGTCTGAAAATATATGCAAATCCACTGGTTACATACCACATTAAATTCCAAAGCATTTGAATGGCCATTTTCAGACACAGATGCACGAGGTGAAGAATCTTCATCAGATCCTTCTCTAACAGGGGATGGTGGTTGAGGAGGAGCAACATAAACAACTCTCAACTTGCACTCTTCAACATCATGACCAGATTCTTTATTGAACTATATAAATGAGCACAAGAAAACCATCAAATTAAGCACCATGTAACACACATGTAGTTATTCTATCAAGAAAAAGAGTGTAATTTGTCAAATGGATACCATTTCTGGAGTGATATCTTTTGTGGTTGCACCAGGGCTTGCAACTACACTCTGAAGGAGAAACTTATCTTTGCATTGCATGTCTGGGGGTGCTTCCTTTTGTGCTTGCATTGTTACTGAAAACATAAATAAGACACTAACAATCAATACATAGAATAGCTAATAAACAGTGTGGATTCAACACAGTAAAAGATTTTATACTATTGATCAGTTCAAACCATCATTGATATGACTTTCAAGAAAATTACTATGAAAGTCAAACAAGCATACCATGGAATTAGTGATTGGTTTGCTTTGTCAGTGCAAATATTATTTATTCAAAATAAATATTGCACAGAGAAATGAAAAAAAAAAACAAACAAACAAACAAAAATCAATAATAAATCAATAGGGTATGGCAAAACTTAACCAACAAAATTACAAATTTAAAATAGTTAAACATATATAACTAAGTGCCAGACCAAATCAAGCAAAGGAAGATTCTCTTAGCATGCAATTGTGCTTTTGTGTGGAAGAGGGAGACTGAAAAGGAGCAAGGGAAGACAGAGTGAGAAAAAGAAACCTATGACATCACATGTAGACCTAGGCATCACAACTCCAGTGTTAGGTCTAACACAGTATTTCTTAGGATTTGTTGTCTTAACCTGCAAAACCACGAATTTCACCCCAAATCAAAATTAAAACTCTCCACAACACAAAAATTAAAAAGAACAAAAAAAAGACGGCAAGCTTAAAATAGATATAGATATAAATTAATTAAAAAAAATTAAACATCAGAAGTAAGTCAGAAAAGGAAGACTGAGTAAAACTGGAACCTTGAAAGCCACATAGTTGTCTGTCTTGTTAGACAACTGCAAAGAGCATGAGATCTGCTTCCTCAATTCAACTATTTTCACAAACCCAAAACGCAGAAAATTAAAAAAGAAAAATTAGAAGAAGACCCAGAGGCAGAAACCAAAGGAAAATAAACAAAAGTTTTATTTGCAGAGTAAAGTTAAAATCTTTATTGATTCTGAACAGCTCACAGGGGAACTGAAGCTCCTGGGGCTGTATGTGGAGGAGCTCGGCGGAACTCATGGCGGAGGGATCGGCGGAGAGAGAGATCAATGTCGGTTTCCGGCGACCGAAAACGGTTGTTGTAGGTAGAGAGAGTCACAACTTGGAAAGCAAAAACGTGCGACACTTTGTGTCTGTCTCTTTGGTCTTTAGAAATATTTTAGATACAAAACATCGAATTAAAGGGTACTTTCGTCATTTCCATCTTCAAAATCATGACTATGCTAACTGGTCCCACATTTATGGCTAAAAAACGAAAAAAAAAAGTTTTTCTTCAAAATATTACAACTCTAACATATTAATTAACTTGCTATCCTCATAAAATAATATATTATTTTATTTTTATGTTCAAATTTCAGTTTTCACATTTAATTCTCTGCTATAGTTACCAAATTGAACGTACGTTAAATTATTCTAAAATTTTGGTCTTAAATGTATGATTTAGATATATTTTTATAATATAAATATTTTAATATTTTAATAATATTTTAGCTAAACTATAATTAAATTAAAAAAATAGTTTTAAATTTTATCATCCATAATTTTATTTAAGGTTCTGAAAAATTTATGGGAATTAATTCTTACATTTATAAAGTTTTCTATTATTGGAGATATCTTTTGAAGTCTAAATTGATTATTCTATTAAAAATATTAAAATTATTAACTTTATTTGGTAAAAATGAAAAGTAAAATTATTTTTTTAAAATTTAAAAAAATTTATAATATAAGTTAAATAAATTAATTTATATATAAGTTTTAATTTTAATTTAAAAGAAAATATGTGTTCTTTTTTTTCCCTTTAGAAGTCTTTGTTAATGTTTAATGTGATGTAATAGCGTCTAGTGTATTTTTAATTGAATGATGTAATTTTGCCAAAGCAAATGAAAATAAATAGTATGTTGTGATATTATACGCAGTTAATTATATTCTTAAGTATGTAGTTAGGTATTTTATCTTCAAATATATATATATATATATATATATATATATATATATATATATATATATTTATATTTCCTGGAATAATTCATTTCAAATTAAAATAATAATTTTAATCGCTCAAATTTTGAACAGATGTATTTAAATATTTTTTATTCTTTAAGTATTAAATTTGAAGAATTAAAATAAACTTTTTTAAACTCTTTCAATTCCTAAATAAGTATATTTGGAAAATTTTAAATTTAGAAAATTAAAATATTTTTTAATTTAAGAAATCAAAAATAAATTCATGCTAATTTAAAAAATAATATAACTAAACCTATGTAAAATATATATTGAGAAGTCAATTACTTTCATAAATTCATATTTTGTGAGGTTATCATTTCATTGAAAAGAAAAAGGACAATAAAAATATGTCCACAATGATGTGCTTTTTTACTTGAGTAAATTTTTTTTTCTTTTATTTACTTTTTCTTATTACCATTCGTTTTTTATTTGTAGAAGGTTACCTTTTTCCACTGATTTACTCGAGCAGGAATATTTTATACTAGTTCTGAAAAAGTTGCTTATAGATTAATGGATTAAATATGTTTTTCTTTTTTTAATTTTTAGTAAATTTTGAAATTAGTCTATTTTAAAAATTTAGACTAATTTAATTTTTTATTTTTTGTGGATTTAGTCCTTTTAATCAAATTTTGTTAAGTTTATTTGATATTTCGTATACATTTCAAGAGTATATTTGAGTTGTTTATATTGTTTGACACATTTTTGCTTTAATGTTAAGTTAAATACTATTATGAAAGACACTTGAAATGTCAAATAAATTTAACAAAGTTTGATTAAAAAGACTAAATTCATGTATTTCGAAAGATAAAGGACTAAATTGGTCTAAAATTTCGAAATGGACTAATTCCAAGATTCACTGAAAGTTAAGAAACCAAAAACATATTTAACCCTAGATTAATTAAATAAATAATAATTTTTTGATATAACGTTTATTATTATTTTTTAAATTGCAATTTAAAATTCCTATATTAACATTAAATTGTACACTTGTAACTTTTTTTTTGTTAGTTTACTTTGAAAAATGCTAATGAAATTGAACTATCTAGGATAGTGCTGAACAAATTTTGAGTCTAACTCATGAACAGAAAGTAGAGAAATCAAATAATGCATCAAATCTTTATGAAAAAAAGATTGGTATTGTACATTAGTACATAATTGGTAGAAGGTATTCATGTGCTAAAATTGACTGTTGATACCTTAGAAATTAATTATGATACATTAATTGGATGCAAATGTTTGTTGGAACACAAAACTACTGAATTCATGTCTTGTTGAAGCTTCTCATTCACTTGAAAATGATATTCTTATGATGGTTTTCGGTATATGATGTAACCTAATGTTCATGTTAGCTTGAAATAGTGCATTTTTAGATCTCAAGGAACTTGAATAGAAATATTTTAGAAAAATATCAAAAAAATAATTAAAAAGAGACTATTACATGATATACTTGATCAAACAATAAGGTATCGTTTAGAAATTCTTTTTGTATGTAAAAAAACTGAAAAATTAATTCGTACATGTAGACATACCTAACATTTCATGTTTAAACACACTAATTAAAATGGGTGTATAATAAATATCGGAAAAATGTGAAACTGGACACACATAAAAATAGAATAAAAAGTAACTAAAAATATATTGGAATGTGTTTTTAATACAAGTGAATGTAATATTGATGATAAATTAGTTTATTTTATAAATATTATTCATTCTAATTTTGATGAAAAAAATTTAGTATCATAAAAAGATTATATTAATTTTTTTTCTTAGTTTCATGAGTTATTTATATGATACACATTTGATTTATTTTAGTATTTTCTATAATAATTTGAAGTTTATTAAATTATTTAGTACTCTGAATTGATATTTTTCAATTATAATATTTTCTTTGTCGTACTTTCTTTATTAACTTTTTCATAAATATTATTTAATTAATATTTAAAATAGTAAAGAGGATACAAATATATTTATTGTCAAATAATATTGAAAATGGGAGAAAAAATTTATACTCTTTAAATATAAATACCCTTTAAATATAAAGATAAAAGATAAATTTTTACTTTAAATACAAGAATGAATGAAAAGTAAAACTCATATTTTCGCTCTTTGCATCTAATACAATCAATTCTTATTTTCTTTTTAATCAATCTCTAAATCTTCATTCAATCATTCCAAATTATGAATTGAGTTTTCATTATATATTTATTAATCCTTAAATGTAGTGTTTATTTTTTCTCTTCATAATCTTATGTGTGGGATAGTCCATTTTAAACCACCTTTTTAATAACATGTCTAATCTCCCTTTAAATACCCAACACTCAGCTAAAAATAAAATCTCCAATACTCATTAATTATTGCAAATTTATGGAGTTTGGAGCACCTCTCGATAGAGTTTCATTCATTTTTAGCATTTTTCTTTCTTCTCTAAACTATCCATCATTTTTTATTTTCATTAATTTCCTTCATCCTCTACTTTCTCCCACAACAAACTACACAGATTTAATTTTATATATTAGTCGATTTTTTTTACATAAATTAGTTTTATCATACAACTAACACAATGACCTTGAAAATACAATTTAAGATAGATTTTAATAAACACTTGTTATCAAATAGTAAATGATAGTAAAAATTATATATATTGATTTTTAAACTTTAGTGGATGAAAATTAAAGAATATCTTTCAAAAGAACAAGACCAAAATTTAATCATTTTTTAAGACAAAAACAAAAAGTAAGGTACAATGAACAAGCGTGTACTTGTCAATGGAGAAGTTGTGGGTGGGTCAAAATGAAGCAATATGATTTGACTACTAAGGATATTGATTTGGCTTCTCACCCCACTTTTATACAAAACTTTTCTAAATCAACCTTTTAGAATTTACACTACTTTATAATTTTTCATTCCAATTTTTCTTTCAATTCAACATTTTAAAACAATTTAAAAATTGAATTAAATGTGCTAAATTTCAGGGATGTCAAAATGGAGTTGATTCATCGTGTCGGTATGCTAATTTGTTAAGAGGATGAATCGGGTTATCATTTTTAACACGTCAGTCCAATTTAGTCTAGCCGGTCAAACTAGTGGGTTAGTTCGTCTCTGGCTGCTGTCCCGTTTTTATTTATTTTTTTTTAATTTTTAAAAAATTAAAAAAAATTAAATTTTATATTTGATATTTTTGTATCAATGTAAATATGTAATACTATTATAATTTAAATCATTGACACTAACAAATTAAGTTTCAGTTATTAGTTATAATAGAGTAATTTAACATGTAAATATAATTATTTTAATTTATCCAATTAAATACATTAATTGATCAATTGAAAGATAAAAAAAATTTTATACGATTAAATATTTATAAGTATATGTATAAACAAATTTTATAAATGAAAAATAAAAAATCAAATAAAAGAAATTAAAAATGACCTGCCCAATGACAAAATGGATTGAAGTTTTTGGTCCATTTTTCAGTGGCGAACCAGTCTGACCTAGTCCATTTTTGACGATCTAAGGACGGACTGGATCAAAATGGATCGGACTAACCCGTTTTGTTACTCTATTAAATCCAAAGAATGTAGATTAGAAAACTTGTTGCATTGGATTTAATCATATAATGTTATATACATCTTATAACGAATGATATTTTGTTTTTTGGGAAAACAATCAAACCCACATGAACAAAACTCAAATTCTCCTATCTAAATAAGGGGAAAATTATCAAAAATACGCAATTAGCATGAGAGAGTCATGAAACTAATTATTCAGCAATTTCACCATCATTCAAGATACTCCAAAAGATTGAACTTTGAGAAAACAATTGCATCATGGTCATTGATTGGAAGAGGGATTTGGATCTATAATAAAATAACATACCTAACTTTTCTATAGGAGTTGTTTGACAAAAATCATAGCTTTCCATTAAATAATTGTTATATTCAACATCTGTCATAAGTGTTGTTCTGAACATGTGGTGTACCATAGATGCCATCAAATGAATAATGGTTTAAAGACTTCTAGTCATACCAAATGAAACATTCACTTCTTTTTTTTCTTTTGTCAAATTATTAATATATTTTTTATAAAAATTGTATTTATCAAAATATAATGAACTTTGACTTTCACAAATTCCCTTCATTAAATGTTAATTAACAGCCTAGTTAATGATTTTTCATGAATCCGGAAACCCTAGTAGTTGGAATGATATGTATAGCAATTAATAATAATAATAGTAATAATAATAATTGTTTTTCTTTTGATTAAAGCTTAAGGTTCTTGTTTTTTTTCCCAGTTTTGTTGAGCATTAATAACAAATTGATTTGCTACTGGGTTGAAAAAATATTTTAATAAATTTTAATTTCTTAAATAGTGTCCTTAAGATCTAGTTAATATTTTTTGTTTTGTTTCTTTCGCTACTTGGTCAATGTATTTGAGCTGTTGACTATGACAACATTTAATATGAAAAATGTGATTGATAAAATGATTGTAAAAGCTTTGTGCATATTTGAATGCCAAAATTGTTATAAAAAGTTGACGATAAACAACCACGTTGAGTTTGATTGTTTGAACAATGATTGTAAAAGACTCCATGTTCAACCAATTATAACTAAAATCAACTTCTTTCCCTAACACATTAACTTCTTGACTTCTATACTTTTTATATGAATTATTAATTAATACTAAACTGGTGATTACAAAGATGATTTCTGTCAAATTTTTAAAATGGTAAAAGTTGTTTTTGAAAATACAAATTCTATTTAAGATTCATGTTTTATATATAAAGGAAATTAAAGCTACCAATTTTTTGTAAATTTTGAATTCAATTACCCCATTTTGGTGAAAAGGTTAAAATTAACCCTACGTGTCTTATTTATTGTTAGGAAATAAAAAAAATAAAATAAAATCCTTTAAAAGATGGAGGTATTATACTGGACGCAGAGACCTTTCTTGCCTCCTCTTATCAGCATTTTCTTTCTTCACTTCCTTAAATTTTTCCCCGCATCTTCAAATAAAAATATTATGTTTTTTTTTTTCATTCTATAATCCAAAAGCTAAAATTGACTTTTTAATTGTATAAATCAAAAACTATTTAAGAAAAATTCTCAATTGTACAATTTTAAAGTTATTTTTGACTTCTATACTCTACAATTTGAAAATCATTTTTATGTAATCTGGAAAGGAGAAAAAGGAAAAAAAAATTACATGGGGAAGTTTTATGGAGGAGGAGGAAAAATCTGCCCTCTTATCTTAGTTTTCATTTCTAGATACATCTATAGAATCCTACACACTAAGTTATCTGCAATGTTATACGTAGGGCTGGGCAAAATAAACCAAACTGCACTGAACTGCCAAAAACTGCACTGAACTAAAAAACAGTTCGCATGAACTGTACTGAACTGAAAAACAGTTCGGACGAACTGAACTGAACTGTTTTTCTTAAAAATAAACTGCACTGAACTGCACTGCACTGAACTGCACTATAATATGAACTGAACTGTTATAAACTGAACTGTTTTATGAACTGCACTACGTCAGAACTGAACTGCACTATTTTTTAACTGAACTGCACTATTTTTTAACTGAACTACACTATTTTTGAACCGTTTTTGAACCGAATTGCACTGATTTTGAATAAACTTCACTATTTTTGAACCGAATTGTACTATTTTTGAACCGTTTTTGAACCAAATTGCACTGATTTTGAATAAACTTCACTATTTTTGAACCGAATTGTACTATTTTTGAACCGTTTTTAAATCGAATTACACTGATTTTGAATAAACTTCACTATTTTTGAACCGAATTGTACTATTTTTGAACCGAATTGAATTAATTTTGAACTGAATTGCACTATTTTTGAACTGAATTACACTATTTTGAACCGAATTGCACTAATTACATATGATTGTAATACGCAATAATAATATAAAGTTTATAATTTGAAAGTGCTTAGGAAATA
>Ga0214544_1010417_pt1 | contig 13691 bp, 11 predicted proteins | sample CNSS3metaG_FD_160074 | JGI IMG/M metagenome (GOLD analysis project Ga0214544, IMG submission 160074) | Root nodule microbial communities from cowpea collected in UCLA plant growth center, Los Angeles, California, USA - CNSS3 | ecosystem: Host-associated > Plants > Roots > Nodule | place: USA...
TGGGTATTTAAGGGGGGATTGAGGAATTGTATGGGGGTGGTTATTTTCTTCTTCTCTGGAGTGTGGACCTTTACCACTGCTTTGTCTTTTCCTTCTCTTTTCTCTACTGTTATTTTTTCCTTTTCCGCTTGAGGAATAATACAAGGAGGAGGTTCTTACTTCAGATTCTGGTTTTTTTTCTGGTATAATTGTTTGTTTGTGTTGATACAATAAATATCACAAAACTAATTGCTATTATAAAAAATAGTACGTTCAAAAAAACCCGTGCGTTGCACGGGTAGAAAGACTAGTATATATAAATTGTTTATGAAATCCTTTGACATATATTTGATTATCTACAAATAATTTTTATCACTATGACTTGATTAAGTTCATTAGATTTGGATACATGAAAATTTTTGAAGTCAGACATTGTTTGATAATGCACTAGACGAGGTTTCATAGATGTCTGATCAGAGACAAAAGTCAATTTGTCCAAGAGATCTTCAACTACACAAACACACATGTTAGAGAGATAAACTATTAATCTAGATCAATGACTTATGAGAAGTCACACATTACAATTTTCATTATAAATCTAAGAAGAGAATTCATCTTTGACTCTAGCTCTTTTCTCAAGTAATCTGACTCATCACATATAAGATAGAGTATTGTGTTCTTGACCACCAATCCGTGACCAAAAGCAACAAAAATCTCCACCTTGTCTCCAGCTCCCAAATTTGACATTATACCATGCCAGTCTGTATCATTAAATGAAATTACTGTGCCATGGTTGTGTATCTGCAATGTGCACTTTGTGTGATTAACAATTAAGACACTTCTAAGATAATCAATTGCCACGATTTCAGGGGTTGACAAATAAACAACACATAAAGCCAATCCTTTGATGTCACGATCTCTAGGCACAGTGAAGAAACAGAGTATCCCTCACCCATATAGGCCAACCAATAAGGAAGGTTATCACCTGGAAGAGAGACATTACTACACTCACTGTTTACCAATGCCTGTACCATGAGAGATAAAAGTTACAGAATTTAGTACATAATTAAAACCTATAAAAGGTAATTAATTTAAATAAATTTGGTCAGTAATGCATTTCTATTTTCTTCTCTTAGTTTTTTTTTTCTATGATCGATCACTGGGAAAAAAAACAATCATGAAGTACAATCACTTGGTTGTTTGATTATTAAAATCATACACTTTTGAGTGAGGTGAGTTGTGTAGCTGTAGAAGCCAAGTGTGCTAAAAGTTTAGAATTGGTTTCTATTAGATATAGTTCATTAGGATTATTTTCTGTTCTCTTAATCAATACCTAAAATGGTGGTGAAGGTAATAAACAAAGGGAAAGCTAGAGAAGAACCTCGGAGATGTTATCGGTAACAGCATTGAAGAATTCATGGTATGTTCCAAGACCAATCAAAGGAGACCTGAATTGCTGCTTTGAAATTCCTGATTCGGTAAAATTTGCGAAATATTCGACCACAATACTTTTTACTTGGTTAGATAGTTGGAAGTCGGTATCACATTGCACAAAAACACTTCGAAGATTTTTCAGGCTGCTAAGCAATGACGCAATATCATCCCAACAATTATCAATATCCATGAAAGACGAATCAATATAAGATATGGAATTCATTTCTGGCGATAGCCAAGACCGAATGATAGAAGGAAAAAGATTACGCGGCAATCCTTCAAATCCACGTAGGGAGATATGTCCAATGCTTTTCGAGTTTAGAATCGAAAAAGGCACATGTTCCATAGTTGTATTTTCAGCAATTAGAGTTATAAGAGATTCCATTTGCACTACATCTTTTTCAAATAGGTGAATCATGGGACACCCAGAGAGAATGAGAGTTTTTAAAGATTTCAACTTACATATATCTCTAGGGAGATTTCTTAGACTTGTACAGTCCTTCAAATTTAGCAGTGTTAGATGGCTGAGACATCCAATAGATTGATGAACTTTGCGCAATCCTGAGCAATCCTTGAGAATGAGTTGTTGAAGACTTGGTAGTCCAGAAAAGTCAGGGGTTTGTGTTAAATTCTTAGTGTGACTAAGAATAAGGACTTTTAACCCCCTCAAAACCTACACCAAAACAATTCTTTATTTGGCAAATATTAAAAAAAAAAATAAGCTTTGTATTTCATAGAAAATAACACGTAATAAAAACCTGTGGTTCTGTCCAGAGGAATCGGAGAAGACTGTGTTTTAAATCAATCGCTATTGCATGATCCACATTAAAGCTATTAGATAGGTGTTGTGAAGAAAACCCTTGCAAACGGATCCATCTTAGTTTCGGAGAAAGGTAATCAGAATTTACAGCGGCTTTCAGCAGTCTTGATAGTTCTCTTCTACCTGAACGCAGTTTCAAAGGCAATCGCTCAATGGTTCCTGTCTTCTGTGATTAAAAGAGCAAAGAAAATCAAATACATTGAACATGAGAACGAAAACGTTTCCGAGAAAAGAATGTTCTTACTGTATTATCTGTCAATACATATTCTGCACCATCAAACCGCAGTCGCCGCTCCTTCCACATTTCCTCTTGACGAATTTCATGAATAATCTGTCTTCCCATTTCTTGGAGCAAAGGATGCATTCCAAGTTTATTGTTTTTAAGTTTGATGAGGTTACGGTCTATGAGAACTCTTATTCCACTATCAGCGTCTACTCCACAGCCATTTAGAATCCTCGTAGCATAGGCTATGTCTTCACCAACAAAGCAACAACATACATCAAGGAATAAATCCCTTTTCATTTGATTGCCTAAACAGTAAAAGCTTATTTCCCATATATGATAGCTCATTTTTCGTATTTTTGACAATACAATATCCCATTCTTCTGCGGTCCTTTCAAATAAACAACTTCCAACGACTTCAAGAGCTAAAGGTAGTCCTCTACAATAAGAAATTACGCTTCTTGCAAGGTAATGATATTCTTCTTTTGGTCTTGCTTCTCTAAATGCGTGCCAACTGAGAAGCTCAAGACACTCCTTTTCGTTCATTTCCTTTACCCTAAAAATAGAATCAATTTTATGTATCCTCAGTCGGTTTGCATCTCTTGTTGTAACAATTATTACAGTTCCTTCACCAAACCACTCACGACATTCCGAAAGGTTTAATAACTCACAAACGTTAGGAACATCGTCAAGTACAATGAGCACCTTTTTCCCAGAAACTCTTTCGCGAATCATACTTCTTCCCATCTCAACGTTAAGTATCTCTACCTTTGTTTTCAGCAAATCCGAAAGAAGTTGTTCTTGTAAATGAACATACCCTCTTGTTTCACTAATTTGTTTAATATCTTCAATGAAACTTTTATCCATGAATGTACCATGAACGAGATGGTAGATGGCTTTGGTAAGGGTGGTTTTACCAGATCCTCCCTCTCCACATATCCCTATTGTACAAACTTCCGTAGATTTATTTTTGATAGTTTGAATCACATCTTCCACTTGAGAGTGTAATCCAACTGGAAATTTAGTAGCCAAGAAGACTGGTAAATTAGCAACACTCTTTACAATTTTCGCCACTAATTCGGCATCACTCCTTCAAGTTCAATAGCAGTAGTTATAGAGAATGTCATGTATAACCAAAATTAAAGTACAAACTTAAAATATGCTTATTGAATAAGTGAGTGAGTGATTTACCTGTAATTGCTCTCATCCCATCCAAATAAATTTGCAGCCTTGGTGAGTGTGTGGCTCCACATGGACATGCCATGTTCCAGTTGTTGTCCTGAAAATGTTTGTTCTGCAGTTGCTTTGAAGGCTTTTCCAAAATCACCCTTTTGAAGTCGTACATCACATGGCTGAATTTCGTAATATACGGGCAGAACAAGTCGGCAATAAGTTTGGTGCCATTCAATGATTTGTTGAAGCTGATGAAGACACCAAGAAGATTCAGAATAGGTTTTGGTGAAAACAACAATTGCTACCCGACAGAGATTGAGAATAGGTTGTTGGATGTGCATTGGATTCACTGCATTCTCATGGTGAAGGAAAGTGGTGAATCCAACAGTAGAGAGGGCAGAATCGAGATGAGAAATAAATTTGTTGCGGATGTCCTCTCCATTGAAGTTGATGAGCACATCATACATCCCTGGAAGTTTGGATGATGAAGACGCAAATTCCATGGAATGAATTTCTGAGGTAATGAACTGTTAGAAGAAGAGAATCAAATCGATGATATCTGCAGAACCGAAAGCATTCAAAGTACTTTTTGAAGAATCATGGAAACCCATTAAGACCATTGCAGAAGCTTTTTTACTTTACCCAGTTAAAAAATTAGGCCAACACTCACTTTGAGAAATTTTTCCTCCGCTGGGCCTACACTAATAACTATGAAATAGATGATATGTTCAGACACAAAAGCATTCAGTGTAGTTTTTTAATAGTAGTGGAAGCGCGTTAAGACCATTGCAAAACCATTTTTACTTTAGCCAATTAAGAAATTAGACCAACACCCATTTAACAACAAAAAAATATATGAAAGTTTTTCTAGTTTTCTTTTTTTTAAAATGACATATGAACTTTAATTTCATATTAAAATCATACATCGAGTCTACTTTTATATTATGCAAATATTCCTCAGTTTCAAAAGCATATAACATCATCATCTTTCACATTAGACATATTTCTAAAAGGTATAAATACAGTTTAGAAAAATCGCGACAGTTCAATTTATTTTTAAACAATTTATAACATTATTTCAATATCATTTTGTTATACATATTAAGCAAACAGTTATTTTTTTTTATAATTTATATTGATTTTGAATTCTACCATGCTAGTCTAATATGTCTATAACTCATGAAAAACGTTAAAATTTATATAATTTTCAACAATTTAATCAATTTTTGATTTTCTAAATCACTTTAGCTGTAAAAATTTACTTACACTAAGACTGAAGCAATTAATGAAAAATTTATTTTAAATCTCAAATGACTCATAACATTTGTGCTTGTCAAGTCTATTGACGATAAACTATATCCGCTAACTTTCTATTTTTATTTTTGATCCATGTATTTTTTGTCCCTATATATTTCTAAAAATGTTTTTAGTTTCTGCTAAAATATACCTGAGGTTGAAAACTATACTCAAATCCAGAAATGAAAGGACATCAAAGGACAAACCTAATTAAGTCATGGGGATAAAAGCAGAGATGGACTTAAGGGAAACAACATGACTGATCCCAAAAATGTTCATACCATCAAATATTAGGACACACTAAAAGAACATGTGTGAACAATGCTGGAATATCTACTTCTCACAGTTGATTATGTTTCATTTAGCAAAGTGTATTTTATATATAATTATTTAATGTATTCAATGCATTCATGTTTATTTCTTTTTATTTATCTTTAACTTATACTTCATCATTTTATTTTTGTCTAAAATAACTTTTTTTAACAAATATTTATACTTTCTCTATTTTATTGTTTTTTTAAAATTATATTAAACATTTCTATATTTTTCAATATTTAAAATATCTATAAAAATTAATTTTGGTACTATATGTATTTAAATTTCTATTTTTGTACTTTCTATAAATACTTTTTTTTGTATAAATAATCTTAAATATTTTATATATTCATAAACCTAATTTTTAATGTTAAATTAATTTTCTTTTTAAAAAATTCCACCTACAACCACATTATTATTTTTTTTTTATTTTTTTTTCTAAGTCATTACACCAAAAATTTTATTACATGAATATTTTAATCAAATAAATATACATTTCTCAAATTTAACATTCCATAAAACAACCATCACTATAATATATTATTATCATAATTACCATATATATTTAAATTATCTTATTTATTATTATTTGTCTTCTAATTATTTACTCCTTATTTATTTATAAAAATTAAATTAAACATATCCTTTTGATTTCTAATTCACATCAGCCTAACAAAATTTTAAATTTATAATAAACTACTTTTAATAAACCAAAAATTATAAAATTTTAATAAAAGAATAAATTTTGAAATTTTTTTACTTTTTAATGAGAAAAAAAAAACTTACTTAGAATTTGTCTCCCAAAAAGCTTACTAAAAAACAGCATTTTAGCAACCATCTATTTTGGTCGCTAAAAGAATTAAAATCGGTCGCAAATCCTTTAGCGACCGAAATAGTGACCGAAAATATGTAGTTGCGAAAACCCTGGTGGCAAACCCATCAGCGACCGAATTGAAAAGTGGTCGCTAAATAGCAACCAAATTTTCAGTCGCTAATTCGTTACTAAAATTATTAGTCACCTTCTATTGTGGAGACCAATTTAGCCACCAAAATTTCAGTAGTTAATTCGGTCGCAAAATAAAACATTTTGCAACTCTTTTTTCGATCACTAACATAAAAACATTTTATTAAATAAAAAAATATGATACCAAATTTGGTCGCAAAAGTCATAATATAGCGACTCATTTTTCGGTCTAATAGGTAAATCAGTAAAAAAAATAAAAACATTTAGCAACCAATATATTTTGGTCACTAAATCAATAACTACTTTTACATATAATTTTATTTGTTTTTATACAATGTTGTGATATATTTATAAACAATTTTTTAACCTGCTTATAAATAGTACAACATTAATTATGTTAAATAACAATCAACTCAAATATATAATATAATAAAAATTAATATAAAAATTAAGTGTACATATCACATGATCCAACATAAAAACAAGAATGAAAATAATTCTAAATAAATATGTAAGTTTTGATGTCATGATACAATTAAAATTACAATTATCGATCAAGTGATATACCATGACTTGGTCTACTATATCATCTTCACTACCAATACGATCGAAAGGAGCCGATTTAACATTCTTCAAGTGAATGTAAATTTCATCTATTCATCTCCTTGGATAATGCATGTTTGGTGTTGAACCCTCGGTGCAGAACGAACCATGAAGGGAGCAAAGGATGTTCTATGAAAAAGGAGGTTACACAAATTAAATGGAGGCAAACTTAAAATGTTTCAGGGGGGAAATTGAATTTAGCCTCCATTTCAAATTCGGTCACTAATTAAAAATTGAGAATGAATAATTTATTTTGCATTTGGTAACGAAGATTTTCATATTTAACTCACAAATTTATTTTACCAAATTTTTTAAAATATATTTTTCTATATAAACAATAAAAATGATCTAAATTTTAAAACATGAAATTGGTACATTATAATCTTATAAAATTTAGTCTTTCGAAATTAATTTTAAATTTAAATAATAGTAATTGTATTATATACATTTGATATCATCTTAGTCATCCAATCCAAAATTATATCTAAATGCATCTACTTGGAGAACTGTAGTAATGGTAAAAAATTTTGATTAAATTAAGGAAACACCAAAAGCACATCAACATAGTAATAGAAAAGTTAACCTAGTTAACCACATGAACAAAACTCATTCAAGTAAAAACTCGTTAATATGGTATTAACACGATATAAATAGTACAATATACAAAATAAATTTATTATGTTCATTGCTTACTTGAGGGTTAGCATGCTCACCCCATATATTGGTTTGGAGCAGAACCAAGATCTTAAATATCTTGGCTTGAAGATAGGAAGACATCGTGAAGAGTTGTTTGGAGAGATATTTGCAAAGTATATTTAGTTTTGTAAGAATCATAACTAAAAAAGTAAGTATCTAATAATATGGTAATTATAACATTTATTTATTAGTTTCTAAAAAAATAGTTTCTAATTATATTTTAATTAGGTATTGATAAAAATATTTATAAACAAATAAATATTTTGTTTCATTACTACAAATATAGTCTCTAATTATATTATAATAAGTTTTTATCAATAATGAAAGTTATTTTAGAAATCAACATTGGAATTCCATTAAGGAAACTAATATTTTGAGAAAAATCATATTTACAAATTAGAGCGTTAAGATATGCATATTACATTACTCAAATGGAGGAAAATCAAATATATTAAATTCATCTTAAATTTGTTAATATAAATAAATTGAGCCACAATTACATCATTTGTATAAAATTTAAATCTCAAATATTTTTTTGTCCTAAGTGTCAATTCTTTTTTAATCTTCATTCATATTTCCTTTCTTTGGGCAGTACATGCATCAATGGTGTGTCGGGTTTCAAACATCGATGTGAGATCGAGAGAAACGATCTTAGGATTTTCAAATTTAGAACTTTATCAAATTTTATCAAATTTAGGAATGCAAAATAATGTCGATCGCAAAAAACTTAAGCTTTTTTCGTTATGATCTTGTTTTTCTTTAAGCACTAATAAATTAAAAAATAAATAATTTATATTAAATATTAATCTAAAATTTATCATCTATTAATTTAATCTAATTATATATTTTTTAAATAAAAATAAGTAGCAATAAAGTATAAATGTAAATAATCTAGTTAATTATAATTCATAATAAATATTAATTTAAATTTTATTAGCTTGTTGGTTTAATCTTATTAAATAATTTATATTAATTCTATAGAAAAAATTATGTTTGTGAATTTAGCGACTAAATATTTTCGGTGGCTAATCTGGTTTCTAAATATAATGTTTTAGCAACCAAATATCTTTTGGTGGCTAATTATCACAATAAGCACATTTTAGCTAAAAAAAATTTTTGGTGGCAATACAATATCAATTTTGGTCGCTAATTCAGTAGCTAAAATGTAACATCCATGGCTACCCCTCCTCGGGTCCCAGAGGCTGTCAGGTTACTACAGCCCAATGCACCCCAACCCATCACCCTTCTCCGTCCATTCATACTGGGTGGGTTGTTGCTAGTGAGAATCGAACCCCCAACCTGACCTTTAACACCTCTGGCTCACCAGCAGATGCTACCAGTTGTAAAGTGCACTTTTTTGTAACATCCCTGGCTACCCCTCCTCGGGTCCCAGAGGCTGTCAGGTTACTACAGCCCAATGCACCCCAACCCATCACCCTTCTCCGTCCATTCATACTGGGTGGGTTGTTGCCAGTGGGAATCGAACCCCCAACCTGACCTTTAACACCTCGGTCGCTATTTTGGTCGCTATACGAATAAATGTTATTATATATTGATTTGGTCGCTATTTCGGTCACTAATTTGCAACTACCACTATTCGGTCGTTATTTCAGTCACAATTTGCGACCAAATTTTTTCGGTTACTAATTTCAGTAGCTAAATGTAATTTTTTTTTTTGTAGTGTGAATTCTAGTAGGGTTTTGCAAAACAAAAATATAAAGCATATTACACTTTCATTTTGGAGGAAAACGAATTTCTTTGATTCATAGTCAATGGTCTATTTGGATAAATAATGTTTATGAAGGTCTATTGGAATTAATAAAAGGAAAAAGTGGTCTACTGTAGTAAAAAATTCGATATCAGATAATCTAAGAGCTTAAATAAGATTTTAACGAGCTAATATTCATTATTGTTCTCAAAGAAGATAAATGACTTATCAGAAGTCACACATTACAATTTTCATTATAAATCTTATAAGTACACAATTCATCTTTGACTCTGGCTGTTTTTCCAAGTAATTTGATTCACCCCATATAAGATAGAGTATTGTGTTCATTACCACCAATCCGTCACCAAAAGTAACAAAAATCTCCACCTTGTCTCCAGCTCCCAAATTTGACACTATACCATGCCAATCTGTATCATTAAAGGAAATTACTGTGTCATGCTTGTGTAACTGCAATGTGCACTTTGTGTGATTAACAACTAAGACACTTCTAAGACATTCAACGGTCACGATTTCAGGGGTTGATAAATAAACAACAGACAAAACCAATCCTTTCATGTGACGATCCCGAGGCATAGTGAAAGAAACAGAATATCCCTCACCCACCTGGGTGAACCAATAAGGATGGTTGTCACCTGGAAGATAAACATCACAACACTCGCGGCTTGCCATTACCTGTACCATGAGGTTAAAAGCTTGATCTTTGCTTAGTTCATTATTAACACATAATCACTTTGATTAGTTGATTGTTGAAATCATATACTTTTAGACGAAGTTGCCAGTTGTAAATGTTCTCTTAATTAATTGCTAATGATAGTGAAGGTAATAAACAAAGGGAAAAAGGTAGAGAAGAACCTGAGATGTGTTATTGCTGACAGCATTGAAATATTCATTATATGTTCCAAGACCAATCAAAGAAGCTGCTTTGTTATTCCTAATTGTGTAATATTTGAAAAATATTCTATCAGAATATCTTTTACTTGTTCAGATAGTTGAAACTCGTTGTCACATTGTACCAGAACACTTCGAAGATTTGTGAGACTGCTAAGCAAAAGTGCAATATCATCCCAATTATTGTTGATATCCATACAAAACGAATGAATATATCCAAGACCGAATGATGGAAGGAAAAAGATTACGTGGCAATCTCTCAAATCCACGTAGGGATATATGTCCAATGCTTTTGGAGCTTAGAATCGAAAAAGGCACATGTTTCACAGTTGTATTTTCAGCTATTAGAGTTATGAGGGATCCCATTTGCATTACATCTTTTTCCAATAGGTCAATCATCGGACACCCAGAGAGAATGAGAGTTTTTAAAGATTTTGACTTATACATCTCTCTAGGGAGATTGGTTACACTTGTACAATTCTTCAAATTTAATAGTGTAAGATTGTAGAGAATTCCAATAGTTTTGTGTACATCAAGCAATCTTGGACAATCCTTGAGAATGACTTGTTCAAGATTTGGTAGTCCGATGAAGTCGGGGGTTTCTGTCAAGGACTTTTAGCCACATCAAAAACTACAATAAGATAGTTTTTTTGACAAATATTAGTGAAGAAAATAAGAAAGAATTAGTAGGAGGTCACTAATGTTATTTTAGTTAAGTTTTGTGTATTACTAAAAAACAAAAAGTAATAAAAACCTGGGGTTGTTTCAAGACGAGTGGAAGATCACTGTTTTAAATCAATCACTATTGCATCAATTTTCTCTTCCCATTTCTTGTAGCAAAGGATGCATTCCAAGTTTGTTTTTCTTTTCAACCTTTATAAGACTACGTTCAATGAGATCTTTTATTCCACTATCAGCGTCTACTCCACATCCATTCAGGATCTTGGTAACATAGGTCTTGCCCACACCAACAAAGGAACAACAAACATCAAGGAATAAATCTTTTTCAATTTGATTGCATAATCCGTCAAAGCTTATTTTCAATTTCTGTTTAACATTGTGCAAGGGAATTTTCTCTAGTTTTAACAATACATTATTCCATTCTTCTGTTTCCCTTTTAAATAAACAATTTCCAATGACTTCAAGAGCTAGAGGTAGTCCTTCACAATTAGTAACTACACGTTTTGCAAGCTCATTGTATTCATCTTTTGGTTTTGCTTCTCTAAATGCGTGCCAACTAAGAAGCTCAAGGGACTCGTTTGCGTTCATTAGCTTCATCCCTAAAACAGAACCAACTTTAAGAATCCTAGGAAGGTCTACATCTCTTGTTGTAATGATTATTACAGTTCCTCCACTGAACCATTCACTGCATTCCGATATGTCAAACAATGTAAAATACTCAGTCACATCGTCAAGTACGATAAACACCCTTTTCCCAGTAAGTCTTTCCCGAATTTTTCTTCTTCCCATCTCAACGCTACGTATCTCCACCTTTGTTTTTAGGATATCTAAAAGAAGCTTTTCTTGTAAATGAATACGACTTTTTGGTACAATATCTTCAATGAAACTTTTCTCTTCAAATGTACCATGAATTTGATAGTAGATAGCTTTGGCAAGGGTGGATTTACCCGATCCTCCCTCTCCCCATATTCCTATTACACAAACTTCCCTGGATTTATTTTTTATAATTTGAATCACATCTTCCACGCGGGATTGTAATCCAACTGGAAATTTAGTTGCAGATAAGACTGGCAAATTAAGAACGCTCTTAACAATTTTGTCCACTAGTTCAGCATCACTCCTTCAAGTTCAATAGCAATTATAGAAGAAGTCATGTATTACCAAAATTGAATCACAACATAGGTGATTGAATATGTGATTTACCTGTGATTGCTCTCATCCCATCCAAAAAAGTTTGCAGCTTTGGTGAGTGCGTGGCTCCACCTTGACATGCCATGCACCAGTTGTTGTCCTGAGAATGTTTGATGTGCAGTTGCTTTGAAGGCTTTACCAAAATCACCCTTCTGAAGACGTACATCAGATGGCTCAATTTCGTAATATACGGGAAGAACATGTCGACAATAAGTTTGGTGCCATTTAATGATTTGTTGAAGCTGATAAAGACACAAAGCAGATTGGGAATATGTTTTGGTGAAAACAACTATTGCTACCCGACACAGACTGAGAATAGGTTCGTGCTTTGGCTTCACTCCATTGCCGTGGTGAAGGAAAGTGGTTAGTCCAACAGCAGAGAGAGCAGAGTCGAGATGAGAAACAAATTTCCTGCGGATTTCTTCTCCATTGAAGCTGATGAGCACATCGTACTTCCGTGAGATTTTGGATGATGAAGATGCGAATTCCATGGAAGGAATTGAGGAGAGCTAAAGAGTTAGAAGAGAATGCAATAATGAAACACTGTCAAAGACATTTTCTTACAGACACAAAAGCGATTGAAAATACTCTTTTAATTATCGTGGAAGCTCGTTAAGACCATCGCAGAACTTTTTTACTTTGAACCAATACCCACCCACTTTGAAACACAAAATAATATATTACGCTAATCACTATGAAATATTTTCTATTTTATTTAAAATTACATATTAACTTCATTTTTATTTTAAGAGCAACGGGTCTCTTTTTTTGTATAGTATGCAAATATCCTTTTAAATAACATGATCATCTTTCACAGTACACAATACACATATATTCCTGAAAGAGGTTACTTTTATAATGACAAAAAAAAGTAGAAAGTAAAAATACAGTTTTTGAAAACTTCAAGACAACTCAATTTATTTTTAATAAATAATTAGAGTAAATATATAGCTTAGTTGAATAAGTATTAACATATTATATTTTTGAGTAAAAAATCACATAAAATAATTTTAATTTTATTAATTTACAATTGAGTATGGTACCACGTTTTTTATATGCAAACTCCTGGCGGCTAAACGTATTATGCATAAGATGTATGTAAAAACTTTACATTAAACACCATAAAGTACAAATACATCTAATGAAAGTCTCTCTCCTCACTACACCATTTCCACACCCTCCGCAAATAGGCCGTGGCAAACTCTAACTACAGGATTTTAAAAATTTCCGCAAATTAATTTGTAATGGGTGAAAACTTGTATAAATTGAAATAAAAACCTCTACTAATTAACATTTTTTTTAGTGTATTCATAAAGTAACTTTTTCTTTAATAAATAAACGTAATGTATTTAGAGTGTTGTTTTTAGTTTATGTTAGAAACTGTTGAAGTGACAGACCACGATAACATCAAACTAATGTGGTTGGATTTAAAATCAAAATTAACATATATAAAAAATGTATTATATTTGCAAGAATTAAAATGAAAAAGAAATGCATGGACTAAAACCTTTATCACTACAAGAATATATTATTATAGTTGGGTTTTTTTAGTAGAGGTTATAATAACCTCTCTTAAGAGATGTAGATAACAGAGGTTTTATAAACCCCTTTTAAGTATCAGGGGTTTGAAAGAAACCCCAGAAAAATTTTATAATATTTTAAAATTTTAATTTGACTATGCTCTTGAAACTCTTTTGTT
>Ga0214544_1010422_pt1 | contig 13686 bp, 6 predicted proteins | sample CNSS3metaG_FD_160074 | JGI IMG/M metagenome (GOLD analysis project Ga0214544, IMG submission 160074) | Root nodule microbial communities from cowpea collected in UCLA plant growth center, Los Angeles, California, USA - CNSS3 | ecosystem: Host-associated > Plants > Roots > Nodule | place: USA...
ATTTAAAAACCCTTGGACTCATATGATCAACATGCATATAGATTTAAAATCATTACTTTTTATGTGATTCAAAGATAAAAGACATAGATGAATGAAAACCTCAACAATAATAAAAAGAACAAAGAAATTATTTCATTCTAACCTCAGAATCCATAATGAAATTACAATGGAATCAACCCAAGAAGTTTAGCAATCCATGGAATACAAAATAAAAAGAAGAATAGAGAGAAGAAAAGAGAGAGAAAGGAAACGAAATTAGGCACCCCTAAGGGTTCCAAAACTCCGAAGTCCCGAGCTTGTCTTTTTTTCTGCTTCTCCCTTGGTCTCTTTATATAGGAATTGGACTGGGCTTTTCTGTTGCTAAAATCTCTCAAATATCTTTTAAAATAAAGATAAAGATAAATATTTAAAAATATTTGGAGAGATATAGACTATTTGACAAATATAATTGGTTGATAATATCAATATCTAATATAATTAAATTAATTAATTAATTAAAGATATATGATAAATTATCACCAATTAGTATTTGTATTAATTTTCCAAATCAACCCTTTGCAATCTCCTTAAATTATCTTCTAAATAATCCAATATCTTCAAGATATATTTGTTTGTTGTGGAACTAAAAAGATTGAAGAAGATCTTGTCATATTTAAAAAGATTTGGTAGTTATTATCTTTTAATATTTTATGATATAATTAAATAAGATAATTATTTAAAAATATCAAATAAAATATCTAAAGATATATTTTCCCAAATTATCTTCTATCATAAAGATAAAGAAAACCGCAAGGTCCAATTTTTCTTTCCTCTCTTCTTGGTTTAGCCAAACTTCTTCACTTTTTCAAGCTTTTCTTGTCGTCTTCATGCAATGCTTGGCTTGGATTTTTGTGCTTTTGATAATTTCTTATTCTTGGATTTATCTTTAAGGTGTCATGAAGCTTTAATCAATTTATTTCCACACCTCCATGAGCTCAACTTAGCTGCAGCTGCACTAACACACCTCAAAATATCCAAAGAACATTTATGCAACTAAAAAGCTATTTTTAACATGTTTTTGTATCTCATGCTCAATAAACCCAATTATAGGAAATCCCAATTAAATCAATCTTTAAGCACACAAATTCAATTAAATACCAGAATTAAACATTAAATGAGGGCAAAAATACACACTCATCATAACCACACACTTATCCTTTTGCACTCCTGGGCAAAATTGAGCAATTTCAAAACTTTATTCTGAGGTATTTTACTTCATATCAACACTAGATCAAAGGAATGAACCTTACTTGAGACAAATCAATATTCTAGAAATTAAGTTACCATGCATAAACAAACGGAAAGATTCTATTTTTCACACATGAGTTAATCTTTTGAATTCACAAGACAATCAATTATGAAAGAAAGCACTCAAGTTAAATGTGTATTTTCTCACCAAAATTCGCTCAAGTGTTTTGGCTTGTGTTTTCACTCAAAATACTCATGCAAGTAAACACTCGTAATACTTAACAAGACTGTAATATTCACAAACTTTCAGAAAAGATGCATTCAAAGATCATGAGGACTTTTCACAGGTTATGATGGGGCCAAGGCAAAGGTAAGAAAATTTTTAGAATTTTTGGGTTTTTGAAATAGTAATGTTGGAAGAATAATAGAGCATAATTTAAAAAACAACTTTTTTTCGTTGATTGCTTTGTTGCTCTCTCTTTTTTTATAAAGCAATCATTGTTTTCATTGCAACACTTTTTCATCAACAATTTTTCCTTTTGTCATTTTTTTTAATTTGTGGGTGAGGTACTCACCCACACACTTTATTCCTCAACCAATCCTATCATAATCCACTAGCTCCTTTCTTTCTTCGTAAGATAAGGAAAAACACTGTCTTTTTCTTTTTAAGGGTTTACAATGGGCTTAAAACAAAAAAAAAGGTTTAAAGCTCAAAGGGGCTACCAATGGATTAATATCAAGGTGGGCTTATTTGGCCAAGTAGCTAAAAACAAGAAATGCCTCAATCATATCAAATCATCCATATTCACATAAGTTGCAAAGCAAAAGAATCAAGCTAAATATTTGAGTATAAACAAACATGAGCAATGTCAATATGTTTTATTGAAAGCAGGAAAATATTTTTTGGGAATTTCTTATGAGACATATTGTTTAAAAGTTTTACTCAGTAAAAAGTTAATACTTTCACAATTTTCTCAAAACAAAATCACAATTTTTTTTCTTTTTAAATGAAAAAAAAATCCTTCCTACAGTTTGTCTCCCCCACACTTATTTTAAAAAAAATGTCCTTGATGGACTTATTTTGGGGAGAAGACAAAAAATTTGTGACTTTTGGCTCAATCTGGCCATATGTCAAAATTTATTTTCTTTAATTTTATAAAGTACAATTCAGCTTGTACAATTTTATTAAAGAAAATAAAAACACATATTTTTGAAATTTTTGAAATATTTTTAAAATTATAAACAAAAACAAAAAACAAACATGCATGCAAATTAACTTGTTTATCAACAATGTTTTCAATAGAATATGAGTCTAACCTCTTTTCCTTTTGCAACAACCTTTCCTCTTTCTCCGCAACCAAGTCAACAAAAATCACCACTGAAAACTTATTTGCGTCATTCACATCAACAAACTTGATGTGTGGAGTGTGTGGCTTCAACTCAATTTGAGCATCATCAGGTGCATTCGGATGGTTAACAAGATCATCAGTAATCCTCATAATCTCACCTTGGGAGCAAAAATCTGCAGTTGAAGTAGTTGAATCTGCTGCTTCATCATTAACCAAGTCAGTTTCAATAGTTGATGTTTCAACTACATCTTCGAATATTGTTGGCTCTTCAACTGCACTTGGTTCCTCCATTGTATTGTTCTCACAACTTTGCTCATCAAAAAGATCATCTATACTCATATCATCATCAATAGATAAAACTTTATATTCACATTGAGCATCATCAACATATCCATCAGTAGATATGTATGTGTGAGAATCTTCAATTTCTTCATTAGCAACATCTTTTCCGAAATTGATATGTCCATCAGTAGACATATTACTATGAGCATCATTATATCTATCAGTAGATATATTAGTGTGATGTGATTCTGGTGTTGGTTGATTTAACATTTGAATCGTGTACTCATTCACATCAGTACGCAATTGTTCCATCCTTTGATTCATGCTCCTTAACATTATCATTTCATCTCTTTGCTCAACGATCATCTTCATAAGTTTTTCTAAGGTGGCCTTTATAGCTTTGTCTTTCATTAGCTGACTTAAATCTTCTAACATTTGTTCAGCTCTAATGGCCAACTTTAGAAGCATATCTTCTATTTATTGACGAAGTGCTCTAAATTCTCGGATTTCAGCAAATCTCGGATGGCATTGGAGGGTGGTATTAACAGTACAAAGTAATTCTACAAAGTTGTTGTTACGTGCATCCTCCATCATGTCATACAATACTTTATCATTTCCATACCATTTTTTCTTAATATCTTTGCATCGTTGATCGACTCACAACCTTTCATCTATGGTGTCTAATTTCTCTCTCAGTCCATCCATTAATAACACAACTTCCTTATAAGATGGTCCATTGATTGTTGCAACTTGTTGTGATGGTGCATGTTGTTGTTGTTGAGAACCAAATGGAACATATGATGGCAGAGGTGGACACTCAGAATATGGTTGTTGCTCATGGTATGATGATTACTCATATTCCACAAAAGATGATCTAGAATATAGATCATTAAATTGTCGTAAAGTTAACCTACTTATATTAGGTGCAGAAGTAGGTGTAACAATTTGCTGCTGATAATTGAATGGATAATGTGGTTGCTTTGGATTATAATTCACTTGAAAATCACATTGTTGATTATTTTCATATGAAAAATGATTTTGCATTTTTAAAACCATGTTTTCTGAAAAGAAATAAGTTGAAAGCTTGTTGAGTAGACTTCCAGGAAAGAGAGGTGCGTCTCAATGGACAACTTAAGTACCTTGTCTTTCCTTTGCCAAAGTGTTCCCCAACTAGTTTCACAAATTTCCCAACAAAACTCCTCAAACAAAAATTATGCTTAAAAAAAATAAAGTAACTAAAAAAAATAAAATAACTAAAGAAAATAAAATAAGTGTTAGAAAAAAATTGAGATAAAAAAAATGTTAGTGATAAACAAAAAATAAAATCAAAATAAAATAAAATAAAAATAAAAATAAAATGATAAAAATTCTAACTGTGTTCCCCGGCAACGACGTCACATTTGATAACGTTGTCGTTGACGTGTTCAAATTAATACTACTAAACTATAGCAACTTCAATATTGCAAAGATAGTAGTCAACAAAATAGAAAGGGTAAAGTAACCCAAAGTCGTCTCCCAACGAACACAGAATTGATTTTTAACAAGTTAGTTCTTATAAAATTTATACAAAACGGTTAGTCAAATAAAATAATAAAAATATGAAAGGATTAAGATAAACAAAGAAAAAAATAGAAAAGATAAAAAGAAATAAAAACAATAATAAAGAAAATAGATTCATTCCATTGCTTTTTCAAAATAGATTCATCATCGGTTATCTAAAGCCTATTGCTCAATTAATTATTGTTGTAGATTTGCAAATTAATCAATGTAAAGTCTCAATTAATTTGTTGGCGTTCTCACTTTTAACCAAAGTACAGTCTCAATTAAAAGTGAGAACTTTTAGATTATCCACAGTAAATTCAACCAAAGTACAATCTCAATCAAATTTTACTATGCCTAATCATGTCTATTCTTTTATCTCCTCACCAAATAAAAAGCTTAATTAATCAAAGTAAAGTCTGAATTAATTTTCGTTAGAGTAAATACCTTTAATCAAAGTAAAGTCTCAATTATTGGTCAAAACTCATTTAATCACATGAAAGTTTCTAAATAAAATCAAAGTAAAGTCTCAATTAGATTTAAAAACCCTTTGACTCATATGATCAACATGCATATAGATTTAAAATCATTACTTTTTATGTGATTCAAAGATAAAAGACATAGATGAATGAAAACCTCAACAATAATAAAAAGAACAAAGAAATTATTTCATTCTAATCTCAGAATCCATAATGAAATTACAATGGAATCAACTCGAGAAGTTTAGCAATCCATGGAATACAAAATAAAATTAGAAGAAGAATAGAGAGAGAAAGGAAACGAAATTAGGCCCCCCTAAGGGTTCCAAAACTCCGAAGTCCCGAACTTGTCTTTCTGCTTCTTCCTTGGTCTCTTTATATAGGAATTGGACTGGGCTTTTCTGTTGCTAAAATCTCTCAAAAATCTTTTAAAAATAAAGATAAAGACAAATATTTAAAAATATTTGGAGAGATATAGACTATTTGACAAATATAATTGGTTGATAATATCAATATCTAATATAATTAAATAAATTAATTAATTAAAGATATATGATAAATTATCACCAATTAGTATTTATATTAATTTTCCAAATCAACCATTTGCAATCTCCTTAAATTATCTTCTAAATAATCCAATATCTTCAAGATATATTTGTTTGTTGTGGAACTAAAAAGATTTAAGAAGATCTTATCATATTTAAAAAAGATTTGGTAGTTATTATCTTTTAATATTTTATGATATAATTAAATAAGATAATTATTTAAAAATATCAAATAAAATTTCTAAAGATATATTTTTCCCAAATTATCTTCTATCATAAAGATAAAGAAAACCGCAAGGTCCAATTTTTGTGTTCCTCTCTTCTTGGTTTAGCAAAACTTCTTCACTTTTGTCCAATCTTTAATCAATTTATTTCCACACCTCCATGAGCTCAACTTAGTTGCAGCTACACTATCACACCTCAAAATATCCAAAGAACATTTATGCAACTAAAAAGCTATTTTTAACATGTTTTTGTATCTCATGCTCAATAAACCCAATTATAGGAAATCCCAATTAAATCAATCTTTAAGCACACAAATTCAATTAAATACCAGAATTAAACATTAAATGAGGGCAAAAACCAATTCTTCTATTTTATCTTGGAGTGCTTTGCATTCATCTGTAGTGTGACCATTGTTTTTGTGGTAGCGGCAGTACTTGGTCATGTCTACATTGGGGGGTTGGATGTTTTGCAAGGTGGTGGGATGAGGTCGGCATGGAGGGCTTTGTCAAGAAGGCGGGATCTGGGGACACTTAGCGGCGCATATTTGGTGAAGCGTGGTTATCTAGGCTCTTTGGGCCTAGAGTCAAGATGTGGGAGTGGTTTGTCACGGGCAGCGGTGGAGGGGGTGTAATCATTGCAGAACTTGGTGTGAAGGGTATGCATCTCTTCCATGCGGATGTAGTCCGCAGCACAAAGCTTAAGTTCGTGCATGGTTGCGCAGGGGAGGGGGTGGAGGTAGACGTTATAAGCGAATGGTCTGAGTTTGAGGGTGAGGGCCATACATTGCATTATCATTTCTTAGTTGAGGTGGGGTGTGCAAAGGGCGACCTTGCTGAAGCGGTCAATGAAAGCCCGTAGTGTCTCGTCTTGTTCTTGTCTAACGCTGAGAAGGGATTTGATTGTGGTTTAATGTTGGCGGCTACCCGCGAAATGGGTAGTAAACATGTGGGAGAGGGTGTCGAAAAACTCGATGGAGTATGGTGGGAGGGTACTGGACCATTCAAGGGAAGGACCTTTGAGGTGTTCGTTAGGGTCGGTTTCTCCCGTATAGCGGTCCAGTGTGAAGGGTTCCCACTAGGCAGGGAGATGGGTGTTGGTGATGGTGTCAGTGAAAGGGTGGCGACGCTTGGGTGGTTGGGGTGGCAACAGGTGTGGTGGAATGGGGTGGTGGACGAGGGTAGGGAAAATAGTGGTGAAGTTATGAGGTGGTATATGGGTAGTGGGAAGGGTGGCAGCGGGGGTAGGTGTTGTGGTGTGTCTGGGGATAGTGGGATGGATGTTTATGTGATGGGTAGAAATAATGGGTGTTTGCTGAGTGGTGGTGAAGGTGTGCGGGGTAAGGTTGTACTCGCTTTCTTCCTCACTAGGCTGGTAAGCTGGAGACTTGGGGGCTTCTGATAATTCCTTGGCCTTCCCCTTATGGGTAGGATCAGCCTCGATCTTCTTTCTTAGCTGTGAGTTTTCTTGCCTGAGTGCCTCAATCTCATCAGTGTTGCGCTTTCTCAGGTCAGCGAGCTCTTGTTGCATCTTGACTTGGCCTTCAAGAATGGCGACGAAGTCTGGGGTGATGTTAGGAGGCGCGGTGGGACCCGTCTCAGGCTGCTTCGTGACTCCAGTTTTGCTACGAGTAGAAACCATCGTCGACAGTATGCAGGTTGATAGGTAAGGTGTTACTTCGTGTCCCACGGTGGGCGCCAATTGTTCCTACAGAGACAGATAAGAGAAGTTAGACATAAATAGCACCTTACCTCAATCCGCAATCTCTCGAGTTGGCTCCTCCTCGGCTTGCGTATGTCATCTGCTGGTATGCACGGTTTAGACCCCTGAGGGGTTACCTACGAAGAGGGCTCCGACGATCAAGTCAGTCAAAGAATTCTCAGAAAGTCAAATCTCTTTATTAAGGGATTAATGAATGCGTACCTTTAATTTTTGGGGTCCACGTCTATTTATAGAGTTATTAATTAGGCTTAAATATACATTTGGTCCCTATTTTTGTCAAAATTATTCAATTTGGTCCCTATTTTCGTTGTTTGGTAAATTTGGTCCTCATTTTTGTAAAATTTCGTGTTAAAATTGTTAACGGAACAGTGACACGGTAGAACTGTTTGGGTTACGTGTCAAATTTTTGGCAATGACGTTGGCATAGTGAAATTTTATGGTTGTTGTAGGTTTAAAAGTTAGTGAAATTGATTTAAGGAAGAAATTAGGGTTTCAAGCAAAACTGTGGCCAGCACACTAAACTAATATTGACAATCAACTAACCTCGTTGACGCTGCAATCCTTCGAACTACCCCATGACGAACTTCACCCACGAACCTCGTTGAATGTATCGAAGTAGGATGCAGCAGAATAATATTTCAGCAAATATTTTCCCTCTTTCTCAAGAACCCTAATTTTTATTTCGTGCCTAAGAACCCTAATTTTTCCCCTTTCTATCGCTGCACAATTAACCCTCGCTCCACTTAATTACTTGAATGTTGCTTACCCACTTTTTTACCTTTTTAATTTAACATAATAGCCTTTTTTCTGAATTGTTAAAATTAAATAAACAATCTGTCAAAAAAAATGCATAACGAGCCACATCAGCTATACAATTCCACTGTGTCACTATTCCGTTAACAATTTTAATACTATTTACCAAAAGGACTCGATTGAATGCAATTTTACAAAAATGAGGACCAAATTGATCAAACAACAAAAATAGGGACCAAATTGAATAATTTTGACAAAAATAGGGACCAAATATATATTTAAGCCTATTAATTATGTTTGGCCTTGTGGTGGGTTGGGCCATTGTTTGGGTCGTAGAATGGCCGAGCCTTGGCCTAGGCCTTTAGTTAATGATTGTTGGTACTAGGGGCCTTGTCTGTAATATTCTAAGTCTGGAATAGTCAACAAATGTCGTCTTGTCCTCTGAAGTAGGCGGCCTAGGCCGCTTATGTTTGTCCGGTTATTCATTTGATAACTGCTTGCGGTACGTAAGCGGGTCTAGTCGTGCAGCTTTACTAGTCGGCCTAGGTGTAGTACAAATGTCATTTGCAACAATCTCCCATTCAATGCACAAACCAAAAGGTTATTATTTATCACAATTGTAACAACACTTCAAAGGTTATATATACACACATGAACATAATATTTTCTTTAATTATTCGCCTTTTAAACTTTCCTAATATTTATGAAGTGTATAAGTGATATTAGTTAGGGCACATGAATCCTTGTACAAAATAAGAGAAATATGAAAAACGATAGTTGAAATATATTTCAAATTTTTTTTAGAACTTTTCTTTTCATAGTATTGTTTTATAGTTTGCGAGATGATAGTTTGTGTAAAGTAACATGTAATTTAATACAATTAGTGAGAGTTTAAAATTCATTTTCAAAAATATTTTTCTCTTTAGTTAATACATATAAAATAACATGCAAATTAATACATTATGTAAAGATAGATTATTCAATATTTCTTTTTTCTTAATCGCTTGGTAACACAATCTGTTGGAAATTTTCCAAATATGTGATATGTGGGATAACATGAGATAATCACATGGTCAATTATTTTCATAAATGTGGTCCAATTTCTAATCAATTTTATAATTGTTACATAAATTTTGATATTGTAATCCATATAATTGGCAACGATTTATTATGACAACTACTTTGTGATGGGTAGAGAACTCTATATAGTTCACAAGTGATTCTATGCTTTTGGTCACCAAATCTGCTCTCTTCCATGGTATAAAAGTTTATAGAGTGGGGGTTTGAAACTAATAAAGGATTCTCGTGACAGTGACAATGGATGAAGGTTAGTCTTTATTTCTTTTCTTGCATTAGTTTTACATCTGGCCTTCTCCCACTTGGTCCATTTATCTCTTATCAATCAATACAAGAAACTAAATACATGGATCATGGTGACTAGTCCTCCAAAAGTGAGTATTGTAAGACCCAAGAAAAATAATTAAGTAAATAATTGTTTAATAAATGCGGGTAATGAAAGCCTTTAAGGCATTTAATGCAGAGGGTTATGACGTGGAAAAGTACTAGCTCAAGTGGTTGAGAGTACTTTGATTGTCTGAAAGGACTTGGGTTCGAGTCCTATGTATGTCAATTTTTGTGTGTTATTTTATTGATATATTTGAGTGTGAGATGTGATAATGAAATCCTAAAATATTGGGGATTATCATAAACATGACTTGGATAAATTGGTTGTGCAATTGCCTTGTGATTGAGTGGTTATGGGTTCAACCCTTGCTGAGAACAAATTAGCTCTTTATTTTTGTTAAAATGCTTGTGGTCTGAATGTGAAAGGGTGGGAAAACCCTAGAACTCTTGGGCTTCCAAGGGAAGGGAAAGACAACACATAGTGAAGAACCATATAAAAAGGGAAATTTGGGTAATTAGAAGGGTTTTGGTGAAGTCTGAAATTTAGAGTAAAAGGGGAGCACGAGTTTGGGGTGCCAAGGAGAGTCAAAGAGAACCAAGAAATCTGAGTTTGGAGAGCAAAAGGGGAATTATTAGTGGTAGTGCAAAGTCAAGGTTAAAAGACCCAATTCAGCAAGGATTTTCAGGTTAGAGGAGTTCCTTTGCGTGTTTTTATGTTTGTGAATTTCGTATACTTTGAGATTGCATGTATAACTGGGTTTGATCACGAATTTTCGTGCTTCTTATGGTATGAATCAGTGGTGAAATGGTTGCTATGCGGGTTTGGTCAATTTGTACGCATTGTATGGGAATTATGGGAATTTACTGTACTGTTGTTATTGAGGGACTGTTTTCGCAAATGGAGTGACTAATTTGATGTTCAATTCATGCACAAAATGTTAAATCCTGTGATGTATTGCTGGACATAGTTGAATGGGGTTTTGGGGATTTTGCGTGTAGGTTTCTGCGCGCATGACAGGGAGAATATTTGCTATTCTCGCTCGAGCTAACTAGGCTCGCCTAGGCGAGAATAGTAGAAACGAAATTTTGGGTTGTGTCTGCACATCTCGCTCAGGCGAGAGCAGCTCGCCTAGGCGAGAAATCGCGTAGTGGTGAGGTTGTGCTCGAGGGACTCGCTCAGGCGAGGAGCCCATGTTTTGAGCGACAGAGTACCTCGCTCAAGCGAGAGGTACTTGCCTTAGCGAGAAATCGCAACTAAGGAGGGTGTGTTCTGATGTCTCGCCGCCTAGGCGAGTGATTTTGTGTTGAGCGAAGGGGAGATCTCGCCCAGGAAAGGCCATCTCGCCTAAGCGAGCCTTCGCACGTGAACCCTGGCAGCATGCTCGCTCAGGTGAGGAAGCTTAGCCTAAGTGAGACAGGCCTGATCGCTTAAGCTAAGGCTTCTAGCCCAAGCGAGTTTGGTGTAGTTTGTGTGTAATATTTGTACGCTTTGATGAAACGTGGATCAGGAGATGTTATGCCATGAGCGGGTATGTTCATGGATGGTGGATAACATGTGATAGTATGAGCGGGGAGGTTCATACTCGATTACTCTCCTGTGGGGATACGAGCGAGGTAGGTTCATATGTTCCGTACTCACAGTTGAGAGATGCTGCGTGCGGGGAGGTACGTAGCTTGTGGATCACATGTGTTGGACTACGGGCGGGTAGGTCCGTAGAGTAGGACTACGAGCGGGGAGGTTCGCAGAGGCAGGGCCACGAGCGGGTAGGTTCGTGTGAGCATCATGAATCCTGATTCCATGGCTAACCTTGTTGTTTGTGAAAGGTTGAAAAGCCTTGGGGTGTGTTGGGAATGTAACCAAGGTTTATTTATGATAATAAGATTGGGTGTTTTATATTATTTAATTTATGTGATTTCTTATATTGTTGAGCTCACCCTTTCTGTATGTGCTTGGCGATGATCGTGTAACTCGTTACACGGGAGCAGGTGATAATACAGATGTTGCTGATGGTGCTCGGACTGCGGAGTGAGGGCTAGCTGGGTTAGAGCTAGGGATTTTTACTCTTGATTTTATGGTTTTATGGGAACTTGTAATAACTTTTGATTTAATTTTCGTTGAGTATGGTCGCATTGAATATTGAATTTTTGTTTTCCTGCATTTTGGGATAAATAATGTTGTGACGTTTAATCTTCTTTTATATCTTTACATATTAATTTAAGTAATATTCTTTAAGGACGTTACAAGTATTATCTCCCATATATCACCGTATATCAAATCTCTTATCAAAGACTCTTAGCTATAATGAATAAACCATATGTTTATTCTGGGTCAAACGAAATTTCTCAAAATAAACAAATATGTGCACAGTAAAATGAGAACAAAACTAAATAAGAGTTTTATCAAAGTAAAATTAATGATTGTCACAACATGGAACCCAGTCCCATTTGCTTTAAATGATCCTTAAAATCCTTTAATGGCATGACTTTAGTCAAATGATCGACAATCATTAACTCAGTGCTACTGTTCTCAATGACAACTTAGTACGTTTTTTTATGGCTAGATATTTAATGTCAATGTGCTTACTTTGACTTTCACTTCTACTATTCTTAGCCATAAATACCATAACAAAGTTATCACAAAATAACTTCAATGGCCTAACAACTGAATTCATGATTCTAAACCCATATATAAAACTCTTAAACCATAAACCATGTGAGATAGCCTTAAAATAAGAAACAAACTCAGCCTCCATAGTGGAAGTAATAGTCAAGATATACTTTTTGCTGCTCCAAAATATAGTTCCACTAGTTAGAATAAAAATATACCAAAATGTTGATTTTTTAGTATTAATGCAACCAGAAAAATCTAAATAGAAATAGCCTATCACCTCCAAACTATCAGTTTGTTTGTATATGAGCATGAAATCCTTTGATCCTTGGAGATAATTGATTACCTTCTTTCTAGCTTTCTAGTGGTCAACACCTGAATTACTCTGATATCTTCCCAAAACTCCAATTGTGAAATGTCAGGTCTGATGCAAACTTAAGCATACATTACATTTCCAACAACTAAAGCATATGAAACATTCTTCATCTGTTCCCATTCAAGATTATTTTCGGCTCCAATGTTATAATTTGATTCATGTAAATACAATTCATAATCACTACAAATTGTTGATTAATCTTTTGATCCTTGTAGTTTTTCTTAGTGTTGCTTTATTGCCTTGATTAGAAACTTGATCAACTGGTTCCTCAATAACTTGATCTATCTTCAATAATTTATGGAACTCGAATAATGGGTTGTTTAAAACACGCTTGAACTAAAGGAGCATGAATGACTATCGGTCTGTCATTTGATTGAGAGGGTTGAACATCATTATGATTATTTTGAATTAGATCACTCCCACTAATCAAGTCATTTACAAGAAACTTTACATTCCTTTATTCTACAATTTTAGTGTTATGAAATGGACAATAAAACACTATAACCTTTGGACTTTTCAACATATTCAATGAAATATAATAGTCTTAGGTTCTAGTTTATTCTCTTGTGGGTTATAAAATGTCAATTTAGATGGGCATCCCTAAAGGCGTATATGTCGTAAATTGGGTTTCCAACCTTTGAATAAGTCAAAAAGTGTTTTTAAAACAACCTTGGTTAGAACTCGATTCACTATATATACAATCGTCTTAAGTGTTTCAATCAACAAGAATCTAGGAAGCTTTGTATGAGTCCTCATGATTCTCACCATAACCATTAAAGTTCGATTTCTTCTTTCTACCACACAATTATGATCAAAAGAACAAGACATATTGTATTGGGAAAAAATCCCATGTTCTTGAAGAAATTTCGCAAATGGTCCAAGTGCTCATCCACTCATAGTGTATCTACCATAATACTCTCCACCTCTATCCAATCTCATAATCTTAAGTTGCTTTCCACACTGTAACTCTAATGTAACCTTAAAATCTTTAAAGGCATATAAAGTTTCATCCTTAGAATAAAGCAAGTAAAGATACATATATTTTGAGTAATCATAAAGGTGATGAAATATCTCAAATTCCATAAATATGTATATATATATATATATATATATATATATATATATATATATATATATATATATATATATATATATATATATATATATATATTAATTATTT